>Ga0307513_10000169_pt1 | contig 94515 bp, 97 predicted proteins | sample 15_EM_MG_FD_202174 | JGI IMG/M metagenome (GOLD analysis project Ga0307513, IMG submission 202174) | Populus trichocarpa ectomycorrhiza microbial communities from riparian zone in the Pacific Northwest, United States - 15_EM | ecosystem: Host-associated > Plants > Roots > Unclassified | place...
GGTTTTTTGGTTTTGCCGATTTGCAATGGACCGTCTGTTGCGTTGGGCATGTCCCCCCCCCCCCCCCCCCCCCGAGAAGTGATGGTGTGTTGTGAATGATGGTCGAGACTCGAAAGATCGTTTTTGAAGAATAGTGGCTGGCTGTGGGTAGTATTGTGGGTGTTGTGGGGGAAGCCTAGCCGGGGTAGGCTTATATTACCGAAGTTGTGACTTGCACTTTTTCAGCCTCTGGTTAAGGAGTATTGATCTCCGGTAATGAATTCGATTTGCTGAGCAGATACTTACAGAAGTGCTACCGGTAGAATGTCTTCAATATGTGCGCACCCATCGCTCGGCGTTCACACCTCTTATTTATTATCTCTGTGGTAGTACTTTCACAAGCGCGACCAAGGCTAAACCTTTCTGATAGGTGGCCTTGGCCTTCTGTCATCATTTTATTTACATCTAAAGATTAGGCTCCGGTTTTTTTTGGGGCGTAACCTGGCGCAGCAAGGATTGATGGGAGACCAAGGAAGGAAGGAGCTATCTCCGGCGTATATGAGCGTGGCTGGCTAGTAATATCATCAGCTACTCTTAGAACCACCTTGTGTAATATGAAAATTCGCCAAGACTCCTCAGTGTTATCTGCGGGGCTGCTGGTGTTGCGGGCATTCGTCCCCCGCCAGGAACTTGTGCTCGGAGATAGAGGCAAGGATCGAGCTTCACCGAAAGACTCCTTTTCTGAGGGAGTAATTAGTTGGCCTAAACAATCGGGCGAGGTCGGCAAGATCGAGTTAGCAAAGCCCGGGCTTGGACTCAGTGGGCGAACTGTGGTTCTTCGTCCTAGAGCCTTGGTATATCCCTCTTCTATGAATGCACTACGACGACGGGTTGCGGGCTAATCAGGTTGCGCACTAAGTCTCTGTATCCCGTATATAGATAAGGCTTTGCAGTAATGAAATTGCCGGCATCCAGACTTTCCCTGGCTCTACAACCACCTTGGATTACAACATTTACTACCTTGCCTTTTTCCGAATCCTTCACTGGCCGCGATTCTCATGCTTACTTGTATCTGAAGAGCATCTAGGCGAGGACGGGTTCGGGGATAAGGTTTGAATAAAGTAATTGCACCCGGCTGATATCGCGTCAGCACAGCTAGACCTGCTCAAGAAGCGCTATCTGGAGTAAGACATGTTGTGATATGTGCACTTTTAGCCCGAAATCTTGCGCGGTACCACTACTATGTGCAGAATGGTGATTTATTAAGTCTTCGTTGAATTGAAGATATGAGGGTGGTTGTAGGAAATGCCTCTAGACATGCAGTGATCGACTATCAAGAGAACGCTTGTTTTCGGTTGAGTTAGGAAGATTTTGATCATTTCCCTAGAGGCTGCATCTAAGCCTTAGATACCGGTATAAAACCGGAAAGTACCGGGTGAGTTGGTGGAAATTTATGACCTTAATGCAATCCTACACGAAAACCTGCTACAAAGAAGCTCCCCCAGTGGTATCGGAAAGGGGCGGAGGCCCGGGGAGACCGCATAATACTAATCCTCCCGGAACTGGACAGGCGCCCTCTATCAGTGATTAATATTTACAATTTTCCTTTTTTTTTCCTTTTTTTTCCTTTTTTTGTATTTTAAGGATGTGTCTATTCCTGCAATGCGCTGAATATTATTTAATAGAATTTATAGTATTGCTTTTCCAAGCCACGAGCGCGCGCGCGGGGGGATATTCAAAGACGGCAGGATAAGTATCAGTTCTGATATTGACATGATGTGAAAATGCCTAGCTGGCGCAGTAGTTAACATGTCAAGAAACTAATAACCTTCTGTGCAATTAGCAGGAGCCCAGGAGTTCGATTCCTCTCAAAATGAGTTATTATCGAACGATCCGTCACGTAGGGTATGAGATGTAGGAGGTCCTGCCCTACAGGAATTGGGAGACTGAAGACCTTAAGCCTTCAATAAGGCTGTGGCGCAAATCAGACCTGCTGCGAGGTGGTAGAATCCGACTCTAGGCCCTACCTGTAAGGGTAGGGTCTGCGATCGGCGGGGTAGCAGAATAAAAATCAAACAAGAATATTTTTTATATTATTTTATATTATTTTATATATATTATATATATATTTTTAGGAAAAGTTGATCTTTCTTTGGGTTGGGTGGAAAAAGCAGATAAGTTCCGAAGGCTATAGATTCTCTATTCTAGAAGCACTGCCATATGCCGGTATATAGAGGGAGAGCCAGGGGTTGCATTAACGTATTTCGCGGCATGGGGGAACAACTGGGTATCTCGAGGAGGGACTGCCGCTGATGACCTGTGTTTATCAAAATGTGGGGAAATTCGACACTTTCATCACTACAAGGGTACTCGTGTAGCGGCAGGAAAGGTAGATCATGGTTTTCCTGCTCTCACGGGGCGCTTGGTTTCGTGCAAGTCTACGGAGGAGAGAAAAGAGGAATCGTAGTGGATTTTGTACATCTGGCTCTTAGATATCAGGTGGTGGAGATGGCACTCGAGTATGACTACCGGTATGGCACATAACTCTTGGCGGGAGAGCACTCGGAAGATCTCGAGATAGGGTATCCATTGCCACGAATTTCGTTGAGACTCACTCCCGCTGAGTGCGCCTCGAGCCGGACAGTATGGTGCTACATACGATAGTACTTTTTAGCTTGCGTTCTTTGTTCTTCGAGCGGGTGCACTTCGGGGCTGGGATCAAGCTACGTTAACCACCTCGCTCATCAGATCTTCTTTGTACGTTGTTGTTTCGAAGTTTGGCAATGCATGCACTCCATTGCATATCGGACTGTATGCTTCCCGTTTCTTGAGTCGCCTCCTCGGGTGCCGGTGTTGTCACTTACATTGTTATAGCAAGCACCATGCACCACATATTAAAGAAGAACTTGGTCAGCTTGTAGTGTTGGAGAATTGGCTTGTGGGTGTGGCGCTCGAGATTTCAACCTACCCGGAATCGAGGGCAAAGCTGTCGAGTGATTTTATATGTTGGGGAGCAAGATATGTCAAGCTAGCCAACTCGGCTGCATGTGTTCTTTCATCGCACAGCAAGATCTATGTTAAATCGCAGGCCAGAAGAGTGCTTGAATAAATGTGGGATTTCCTGTAGTAAGAGCAGGGGATTGGCGGGGCAAATGAGGAGAGGTTACCGTAATAGAAGGGTCCCGTTGTATCTCAGTGGTTGCACAATACCCCGCTTTTCTTCATCCCCCCAGGAGTTCTGGTAGCCCACCGACGACTCCATCATCCATCATCCGACTCGTGCTATATCCTGAGCAGAAAAGAACAGAAAAATGTCCCAATTATTCAGTAATAATTACGGCTCCAATAATAATTATGGCTCCTTCAACACGACCACCTACATCAACCCTACTGTTGTCGATGACCGACCCAATATCCTAGCCTGGCTCTCCCCACTAGAGCCTAAGTTGCGTCATCAGGACATCCGGGACCGCAGAATCGAAAGTGTAGGGAAATGGCTTTTACAAACCGAGGAGTTTAGAGGTTGGTCTGCTGTTAGTGAGGATGGCAAATCCGATAACGCAGTCCTGTTTTGTTATGGAGATCCGGGTGTCGGGAAAACATACATTAGGTAACACGGATGATCCTTAGGGGGTAGGAGAAAAATGGCAAGTGCTGACAAGCTGCGAAATTAGCTCCATGGTGATAGACAACTTGTGTAGTGAGGCGAAAGGACGGAATACCACCATCGCATGTTTTTATTTCGACTTCGCCGCTCGAAACGAGCAATCTCCAACGGGTGTGCTGGGCTCTTTGCTGGAGCAGCTGGTTTTCGGACTCGAGGAGATCCCGAAAGAGATATCAGAAGCATACAGGGATCGAAAAAATGCCATCGGTGGGCAGGGACTGCAAATTTCCGATATTTTGAAAATGCTGCAGATTGCCTCGGCGAGAAAGTGCGCGTTCATATGCATAGACGCTCTCGATGAATGCGCAACAGAGCACCAAGTCAATATTCTCGGTTCACTAGGTCAACTCCTCCAACATTCTTCGGGCACTCGAATATTCGTGACCGGAAGACCGCACATTCGCCCCGAAATCGGAAGGCGTCTTGGTGGAAGAGTGACAAGCATGCCAATATGTCCTAAGAGGGATGATATTGTCACATATCTTCGTAGTAGACTCGCTGAGGACACAACTCCAGATGCAATGGACAGTACTCTGGAGGTAGACATCCTGGAGAAAATCCCTAGCGATATTTCGGAAATGTATGTAGAAGCAATGACACTTCGGAAGCTACCTAAGTCATCTACTAATAGACACATATCTAGATTTCTGCTGGTCTCGCTGAACATCGATGCGATCCTGCAGGAAACCACAATCCATCGCAGGCGGCAGAAGCTCCGCGCAATGACCGATGGCCTGGGGTTGGAGAGTGCTTATGGGAAGAGTTTTGATCGGATAAAGGGACAGGGTGAGGACAAGGCGAGGCTTGGCATGGCCGCATTGATGTGGATCTCTCACTCCGAGCGGCCCTTAAAGGTGGTTGAATTGTGTCACGCCCTAGCAGTCGAAATAGGGTCGCCGAATCTCAATGTCGATGACGTTCCTTCAATAGGAACATTGCTATCTTGTTGCCAAGGACTTGTCGTCGTAGACAAGGAGGCCTCCACGGTCCGGTTAATCCACTTTACGTTTCAGGAGTACCTCCGAACTCATGGCGAGTTTTTTGGCAAGATTCACTCGACGATGGCAGAGACCTGCTTAACTTACTTAAATTCGCAGCAAGTCAAGAATCTTTCGGCGAGCCCCTCTCCCGATCTTCAAGACACACCCTTTCTTGAATATTGTTCCTTGTATTGGGGAGTGCACGCAAGAAGGGACCATTCAGATCGCGCGAAACTGCTTGCATTGGACATATTTGAAGACTACAATAACCACATATCCACTAAGATTCTCTTAGAAGCACTAACAGGATATTCGTACACCATGGATTTCGGCAATCCTCCGGTGTTCAGTGGCCTGCATTGTGCATCACTCTTTGGGATTGTGGAGATTGTAACTGGATTGATAGAGATGGGGGGTTATGATATCAACCAAAGAGACTGCGTGGATAATACACCTCTCGTGTGGGCTGCTTGCAATGGGCACGAGCGAGTTGTTGAAATTCTACTCAAACGGGGCGATGTCGATCCAGGAAAACAGGGCAGGGACGGCGCAACACCACTCTGGTGGGCTGCTTTGAATGGACAGGAGGGAATTGCGAATAAACTTCTCGAACGGGACGAGGTCAATCCTGACACGCCAGATAGCAGGGGCCGAACGCCACTCCGGTGTGCCGCTTTCAATGGGCACGGGGGGGTGGTGAAAATTCTTCTCGAACGGGACGAGGTCAGCCCTGACAAGCCAGATAACGAAAGCCGAACGCCACTCTCGGGTGCTGCTTGGAATGGGCACGAGGAAGTAGTCAAAATGCTTCTCGAACGAGACGAGGTCAGCCCCGACAAGCCAGATAGCGAAGGCCAAACACCACTCTTGGGTGCTGCTTTGAGTGGGCACGAGGGAATAGTTAAAATGCTCCTCGAACGAGACGAGGTCAACCCTGACACTCCAGATAACCAAGGCCGGACACCACTCCGGTATGCCGCTTTCAATGGGCACGATGGAGTGGTAAAGATTCTTCTCGAACGAGACGAGGTCAGCCCCGACAAGCCAGATAGCGAAGGCCAAACACCACTCTCGGGTGCTGCTTGGAGTGGGCACGAGGGAGTAATCAAAATGCTTCTTGAACGAGACGAGGTCAGCCCTGGCAAGCCAGATAAAGAAGGACGAACACCACTCCGGAGTGCCGCTTTCAATGGGCACGATGGAGTAGTGAAAATTCTTCTCGAACGGGACGAGGTCAACCCTGACACGCCAGATAACCAAGGCCAAACGCCACTCCGGTGTACCGCTTTCAATGGGCACGATGGAGTAGTGAAAATTCTTCTCGAACGGGACGGGGTCAACCCTGACAAGGCGGATAACGAAGGACAAACGCCACTCTCGGGTGCTGCTGGGAGTGGGCATGAGAGAGTAGTTAGAATGCTCCTCGAACGGGATGAGGTCAACCCTGACAAGCCAGATAACAAAAGACGAACACCACTCTGGTGGGCTGCTTGGAAAGGGCATGAGGGAGTAGTTAAAATTCTTCTCGAACAGGCCGAGGTCAACCCTGACAAGCCGGATAACAAAGGACAAACACCACTCTTGGGTGCTGCTTGGAATGGGCATGAGAGAATAGTTGAAATGCTCCTCGAACGGGATGAGGTCAGCCCTGACAAGCAAGATAACCAAGGCCAAACGCCACTCCGGTGTGCCGCTTTCAATGGGCACGATGGAGTGGTGAAAATTCTTCTCGAACGGGACGAGGTCAGCCCTGACAAGCCAGATAACAAAGGGCAAACACCACTCTCGGGCGCTGTTTGGGATGGGCATGAGGGAATAGTTAAAATGCTTCTCGAACGGGGCGAGGTCAACCCTGACATGCCAGATAACAAAGGCCAAACGCCACTCCGGGGTGCCGCTTTCAATGGGCACGAGGGAGTGGTGAAAATTCTTCTCGAACAGGACGGGGTCAACCCTGATAAGCCGAATAACGAAGGACAAACACCACTCTCGAGTGCTGCTTGGAGTGGGCATGAGAGAGTAGTTAAAATGCTTCTCGCACGGGATGAGGTTACCCCTGACAAGCCGGATAACGAAAGCCGAACACCACTCTTGTATGCTGCTTGGAATGGGCATGAGGGAGTAGTTAAAATGCTTCTCGAACGAGGCGAGGTCAGCCCTGACAAGCCGGATAACGAAGGACGAACACCACTCTGGGGTGCTGCTTGGAGTGGGCACGAGGGAGTAGTTAAAATGCTACTTGAACGGGACGAGGTCACCCCTGACAAGCAAGATAACAAAGGGCAAACACCACTCTGGTGGCCTGCTTGGAATGGGCATGAGGGAGTAGTTAAAATGCTTCTCGAACGGGATGGGGTCAGCCCTGATAAGCCGGATAACGAAGGACGAACACCACTCTGGGGTGCTGCTTGGATTGGGCAGGAGGGAGTAGTCAAAATGCTTCTCGAAAGAGACGAGGTCAGCCCTGACAAGCCGGATGACGGAGGCCGAACGCCACTCTGGTGTGCCTCTCTGAATGGGCGCGAGGGAGTAGCTAAAATGCTTCTCGATCGGGACGAGGTCAGCCCTGACAAGCCAGATAGCGAAGGCCGAACACCACTCCGGGGTGCTGCTTTGAGTGGGCACGAGGGAATAGTTAAAATGCTTCTCGAACGGGACGAGGTCAATCCTGACAAGCCAGATAACGGAGCCCAAACACCACTAACCTATGCCGCTTGGAATGGGCATGTTGAAGTGGTTAAAATCCTACTCGGACGGGACGAGGTTAACCCCGATAAGCCGGATAGGGACGGAAAAACACCACTCCGGTGTGCCGCTTTGAGAGGGCACGAGAGAGTGGTGAAAGTACTTCTCGAACGGTGCGAGGTCGACCCCAACAAGCCAGATATCGACGGCCGGACGCCGCTCTTGTGCGCCGCTTGGAATGGGCACGCGGGAGTGGTGGAAGTGCTGCTTGAACGGGATGATGTCAGTCCCGACAAGCCAGATAATGACGGCCGGACGCCTCTCTCGTATGCCGCTGGGAATGGGTATGCGGGAGTGGTGGAAATACTACTCCAAAGGGACGACGTCGACCCTAGCAAGCTAGATGAGTATGGCCAAACACCCCTCCGGCTGGCTACTCGGCACGGCCACACAGCGGTGATAGCGCTGCTGCAGCCCGGGGGTCCCTCAGTATGATTCAAAACTTTCATCCCATTCGCTTCTATTCTTGTTTTCTGGTTGCCGGCCTTGGAGTCCCTGTAGGATATTCGATTATAGGGTTATGCAGATAGATAGTTGGGTGGATATCCGGATATTCGGATATGCAGATATCATAGGCAGATGTGTGGCTGGGAGATATACAGTTATGGGGTATGTGACTTTGTGTTGCGGGCCGACTAAGCACTGAGCCCTGGGTTGCTGTTTTCACATCCTATGCCGCTAGGTATTGGGTACTGGTTTCTAGTCTAGAAGTACTATCATAGAGGTTTAGATTTAGGTTCAAAGCCCGCCTGTAAATTAAGGAAATCTACATTAGTGCCCAAAATTCCTTTGTCACATATTCCTGGGAGAGCTGACTAAGGGATAAAGAGGAGCAAATGATGGCGTATGGAAATAAGTGTAGGGGGCTTTCTTGGGCTTCTTATGGAGCTACCTACAGCATCCGTAGGGATAGCCAAGTGTTCTGTCATCGTATTCCGTGGCATAGGAAGCCATACGCAGGTTTGAGCGATGCGATAGGTTGGGCCTGGATCGGAGTCGTAATAGTTGTTAGTATTTGGATGCATGGTTCAGCACACCGTGGAGTGCGTTTACCTCTGCGGTCGTTAAAGTACCAATTTTCCATACATTTCACGAGCACCCATCACTGGCATTCACGCCAATGCGATACCCCAAGGAATAATGGTCTTGACTGGTCTGAAGTAGCGGAATATTAGCCAGGCTAGGGGCCCCAGTCCTGAAATTGTGCAACATGAAACCAGTTAACTTTCCCCTGTTATCGGAGCCCTCAATAGTTTACAGGACGACTGCGACAGCTTGCTTATTTATGAGCTCAGGGGTTGTCTGAGCCGCATTGCCGAAGAACAACTTGGCATCTTGGGGAGGTGCTGCCGCTGCTGGCCTGTGCTTGTCAAAATGTAGAGAAATTCGACACTTTCATCATCGCAAGGGATACTCGAGTACCGACAGGCAAGGCGAATCGTGGTTTCCCTGCTCTCACGTGGGCTGAGGGGCTGTTTGGTGTGACATGTTGGATGTCTAACTATTGTTTGTAACTATGGGACTGTTTGGTAAATGTGAATTACAAACAGTGGTTTCTAGAAACCAGCACCAATTTTTTGACGGTTTCTGACATAGGGTATGAAGTCCTTTCAACCATAGTTGTGCAACCATAGTTTGTAGCCACCCAAATTTCACAAACGTGTCACGCCGAACAGCCCCTTAGTTTTGTGCAAGTCTGCCAAGGAGAAAAAGTAGAAATCAGATCTGGGTCTTGCATATTGAGCAGTAGAGATGGCAGTCGAGAGTGATTGCAGGTGCAGCGCATAATTCTTGGCGGGAGGGCACTCGGAGGATTTCGTGGTAGGGTACCCGTTTTTAGGAACTTTGTTGGGAGTGGTTGCGGCTAGGTGCACTTGAAGCCCGGCAATATTGTGCTGCGTAGTGCTCTTCGGGCCTTCTTTGTTCTTCGAGCGGGCGTTCTTCTGCACTCTGATCAAGTTGCCCCGATCGCCTCGCTCATTAGATCTTTGTCCGTTGTTGTTTCGGGGTTGGGGGTGCATGCACTCTGTTGCATTAGTGTTGTATGCTTCCCTGTTCTTTACTTGACTCACCACCTCGGGTACCCGCGTTATGCAGGGGCACTTAAATCGTCATAGAAAGCATCATGCGCGATATATTAAGGAAGAACTTTGTTTCTCTCTTTTATTATTATTTCCGGATCTAATATTAGCTTGTGTGGAAAAGTTGGCTTGTGGGTGTGGCGCTCTGGGTTTCGCCCTACCCTGAATGGAGTACAAAGGTGCCGAGTGAGATTCTATGTTGGGCGGCAATACAATTTAATCCTGGCAAACGAATGCTGCAGCCACCGGCTTCGCAGTGGATTGGCCGGCCTGATTTCCTCCTTTTTTGTGTCTTATTTGTTCGGCTGTTTGAGTGTAGGTTAGACATGGATGATAAAACAATAAACTTGATACTTGTTCGCCGAGGGGCATTGTGGCTCTCCTACTTGGCTACATAGAAATAGTCAGTTTGTAATGTGTTCTTGGCTAGAGTGCATTATACTAGGATCTACGCTCTTTTGCCACCTCTGGCGTCTTGCTTAGCAACCCGTGATATTCCTGAGTTAACCTCATGGATACCTTTGGGTTTCTCTGGCAATGAAGGAGAGGTTCGTGACATGGTATAGAGGCTACTTTGAAATATAGTAGCATGGGGTCACGGTTTTGCTCTCCAATATCTACGTCGGTTTATATCATAATTATTATTATACTGGAATAACCGTCTATGCCCTTACTCCGATAGTACCCACGGAGAACCCAACTAAAACGGGGTTTAATACAAGAGGTTTTTTTGATGCCCAAGATAGCGTACCATAAGAACTGGAATAATTGGGCCTTGTGCTAGGTAGTCTAAAATTTCCTCCTCCGGAAAGGAGCCAAAAACACACTTGAAAACCTGCTCTCTGGGAAAATAGAAAGGAGGGAAATATGATACCAGACCTCAATAGGAGAGGCAACTCCAACGCCCTAGCACATAGTCCAATCATTCGAGCTCTTATAGTATTCTACCCTTAGGGCTCTATAAAATCTTTCAACATTTGCCTCAGGGTTTCTCTCTCCAACACAGTCACGATAAGGGCTCAAGCGATACAATGGTCACAGCTGGCTGTGTCCATGGGTTTGGCCCGGTGCCATTGAAGTCGAGCTTCGTGACCACAGCTTGAGGGGTTAAGACCTCGATTTTAGTTTTCTATTTTAGAGGGAGCTTGAGATCAATACTCTGCTCGCAGGCGCCGTATTCCTTATAAATTTTCTCCTTCCACCAGTTTTGTTTCCACAACTACTTTCTCCCTCCCTCATCATCGATACATCTACTCCTACTCACACAAAAATAAACCTTCATCAATTCTAGCCCGATTTCGAGGCTCTTCTTATCCTCTCATCTTTTTATCTTTTTTTCATCATTCCCTCATCCCGTGTTCTCTATAACTATTATTATTGGACTAGCTTAGGTTCGTGTGTCCCTGCCTTGGTAGTATTGCATTGCCGAATACGGCGGTTTGCTGGGTATGGCGGAACGTCAATTACACCGGAGGGCCGGGGAGTGTGCGCGCTATGGGAAATCGCCACTTTCCGCCACTTCATTTGCCCCGATTCAGTTGATAACCTCCTATGAATGGACTGCGTTTTCACTGAGCTACCGTATAATCTCAAATAATTGATCCGTGTGCTATGTGTTTAGAGTTGCCTCCTCTGATAAGGTCTGGTGTTTTTTTGTTTTCTTATGTCTCTCGGAGGGTGTGAGAAGCCCTTTTTTTTCTCGCGGTGGTTTTCGCCCCTTTTCTTAAGTAGGTAATTCTCAACTACATGGCACACGGTTCGATTATTTGGGATTATACGGTATGATACCGGGCGTAGCTGGCGTTCCACCATCCCAGGAAAACCGCCATGTCCGGGCTATGTGATCCTGCTTTCGCTCCTCTCTTATTAGTACATATATAACTAACGGTGGAATTACAGAGAAGCATCCATAATGAGCAACTCCCTAATGGCGAGTTTTAAGCCGGCCCTATGGGTTACGGCGTTTGTGTGTGTCTGTCTGTCACTGCTTTGCGCAGTTGTGAAGCCCTACGAGCTTCCTGAATCGCCCCATCCGCTAGCGGAAGAGCTTGGGATGTGGGTTACTGTCGACTTTACCACCGGCCTTGAGGGCTCGCTATTTCATAACGAGTCTAACGTAGACCTGCCGGAGACGGCTTGGTTGAAGGACGTGTTAACGGTGTCGATGCTGTTATTGAAGGACCTATTGACGGTACCGGTGGTGTTATTGAAAGACGTATTGAGGGTATCGATGGTGTTATTGACCGTATCAGTGGTGTTCGCACTGAAGTTCATTTTGTTAGCTTCCGGAATGGTGGGGATGACGATATTTTTACGAAGGGCTGTCTGGCCGATGGTCTTTGGGATGGCCGTGGGTGTGCTTAACGGGGTTCTCAAGCGGGTTGCAAGTGTTAGGGATGCGGTGGTCGTCACGCTAAGCAATTATCTGGCTAGTGTAACGCAGGGTTTGACGGCGGTGAAGGGAAATCTCAAGTTAAAGCTAATTCGGGCCGTCGAGGGTTTCCCCGCACCAACGGATGTGCTTGATAAAATGCTCGAATGGGTCATACCTCCCAGGAATGCCGGCTTCGAAAGATTTGGCAATTTCTTAGGTACTCCTCCCAAAGATCCCTGTATCCATTTTACTCCCATTTCCCTGGATCATAAACCGTCTTTGCAGCTAGAGGAGTATGAGGACGATGGACTCCGGGTGGAGGATTCCGGGCCGGGTATTCAGTTGGATCCAGCACTGGTCGGGCAGCTGGCACTGGAAGTAGCCCAAAAGGTGGTCGAGACAGAGGCGGTGGAAGCGGAGGCGGTCAAGCTGGAGCTAGAGCACGACCTGTTCAAGGAGAGGCCGTATTGTCACCAAACCATCTTCACAGCAAATAGTTCGAAGGATATTGAGGGGCTTCCTCGATTTATAAACCCCAAAAAGGGGCAATTGTTTTACCTTGAGATGGCTAGAAGAGTGCTTGCCAAAGCGGAAGCTCTGTGCTCTCAGGTCCGTCCCATCACTCCTTTTCGTGTACCTCGGAGGCCGTACCGTCGTTCACCTCTACTTCTACACTCAAGACTCAGAACGAAGAAGGCTGGCTCTGCATCACGGGTTCTGCTACTAGTTCCGGGGCCAGCAATAGGTCAATCTATTTTAGAGGTTCTTGAAGGGACTGAGGTGTTTAGCTCCCGTGATGGAGAGTGCGTAGATGTACCCGTTTTTGAAGAGGAAGCCGAGGCATCTATCGGACATGTTGTCAATGAGGGGAAGGAGGAACTCAGGCCTCAAGTTTTCCTGGAAAAGGAGGAAGTAGTCCAACAGCCGGACCGACAAGTTATTGCGTTGACCACCGAGCCGGCACCGGACGTAAAAATCAAGGAGCTCTGGACAAACCTTCGAGCTGTAGGACTTGCAGCTTCGCCGTCGGGAGAACTGCCTAGTGTGGTGGGGGTAGATGTTGTGGGTTCTGGGAATGCGGAGGAAGCTCGAGCATCACTCAAACTGACCTATTCTGGAGAAGCTAAAGAAGCAATCGAACCTCCCATTGAGGAGGAGTCGGGGGAGCCTCATCTTCAAGTGCTTCCGCAACAAGAGGAAGCTCAAGCATTACTCGAACGAACTACTGAGTGCCTGTTTGGATACAACGGTTCCGTTCCGTTTCCAGATACAAATGACCATTTCCCTCCCGTTTCAAAACAGGGAGAAGGCTATTTCTACGCCGGAAACGGTCGCAAAACGGAACGGTCTTTTTTTTGCCAAACAGACCCTAAGGGGGAAGCTGAAGTAACTATCAAACCTACGGTGGAGGAGGGGCTGAACAAACCTCATCCTCAAATGCTCTCGCGACAGGAGGAAGCGATCCAGCAGCCGGAACCACCAGCTACAGCACTCGCCTGCGGACAGGTGCCGGAAGCGAGCTATGATGATGAGCCCACGGCTAACCTTCAAGCAGCAGATCTTGTCACTGAGCAATTGGGAGCTGCACCTGGGGTGGATGTGAATGTTACGGGTCCCTCAGGCATGTCCGTTACTGTGGAGGAAGCTCAAGCACCGCCCGAACAAACTACTAAGAGGGAAGCAGAAGCAGAAATCGAACCAATGGTTGTGGAGGAGCTAGGAGAACTCCACCTTCAAGCCTCCTGGCATCAGGAAGTAATCCAGCAGGCAGCCCCACTAGCTCCGGAATCAGAACATATACCGGAACCGATGGCGGACATTAACGAACTCTGGGCGAATCTCCTGGCGGCGGGTCTTGTCACTGGGCCGATGGGAGACACACCTGGTGTGGATGTTAATATTGAAGACCCCTGGGGAGTACCCCTCATTGTGGAGGAAGCTGGGGCACCACTCACACCTACTATTGGGGGGCGGCGGGGAGAATACCATCCTCAGGCATTTTTCCAACAGGAGGGAGCAATCCAACAGGCCTGTCCACCTTGGAGTGTACCCGTCACTGTAGAAGAACAATCCCTGTCCCTTGCCTACGAAGAGGAGCCGGAGGTGAACTTTTATGAGGTCTGGGGAAATCTTCGAGCAGCCGGTCTTATCGCTAAGCAATCTACAAATTCACTAGTGGAGGAGGAACATAGTTTAGATTCAACCTACTCACAAACAAAGAAGTCACCCCCCTACCACGACCCTGTGGCAGACTTAACTCGGTATTCGGTGCCCGAGTTTGGGAACGGCGGATCCGCATCAATGACGCCTATATCCGGGGCACATGAGCCGGCACCGATGAATTCCCCCCCGGCGGGAGTGGTGACGGAAGGGGCAGATGCGGTAGAGTTTGGGGGGCGAGTAGCGCCAGCTTTCTTATTTGGAGATGCGTACGCCACGACAGAGGATGGTACTCCACCTCCTTCTCCGCCCCCTCGCGTCGTTAGCGCCTTTGACTTCAGGCCGCCGGGCCGGCGAGGGAGGGGTTCTGTCACCACTCCCTCTACCGGGGGCAGTGTCTTTGTTTTCGGGAATGCCCCACAGTTTCCGCCTCCTACCCCTACCCCCACACAAGGATCTTTAAGACACTCTGCAGTCCCCGGCCCTAGTTCTCTTGGATTTTTCGGAGACAATGGGGATGAGAGCTTGCTCATTGAACAGGAAGAGGATCCTTCAGACGAGGAAATAGATGAGGAACAGAAGATCTATTGGGCGGACAGCATGCCGGAAGAGCTTCGCACATCCCAGAGCTATCATTTAGGCATTCCGAAGGCCCAAATTCCCAAGGCACGCCCATCGTTTCCAGAGTATTCCGGCTCCGACATTACAGAGTTTTCAGATTCTGAACTTTACGAATTGTTTGAGAGGGAGAAAGCTCTGACTGAAGGGGAGTCCAACCAGGATGAACAAGATTCGATCAAAGGGGGAGATGAAGAAGACTCCATCGAAGAAGAATTAGAGGAGGAAGTCCACGAAGAGGAGGGCAAGGTGAGATGTGCCGCTGCCATGCCAACCCACACTACTCCCCCGGTTTATTGCTGTAGTGAATTTGCCGGCGGGGCGGGTAATGCGGAATCCGACTCCGACGAAATAAAGTGGGCCGATTCTATGCCGGCCCACTTTCGTACCCCGGACCATACTCGTGCCATTATTCCCGGCAAGGTGGAGAAGGACACCGAAGAGAGCAGGGGAGAGCTTGGGTATAATAGGGCGGAGTGGGTCGCGGCCTCCATGCTACTCCAACTTGCCGATCCCCAGTTCGCTGGGAACGAACTCCTTGAAAACAAGGAAGAAGACGGTGATGAGGAGCAATCTGCTGAATTTGGAGAGCCCTCAGATCGTGAAATGGGCAAGGGCGAACATGAGGGCGAGGACGAAGACCGAATCAAATGGGAGCCTTTTATGCCTGCAAGTCTTGCCAGTCTCGAGCCCTCGAAGGCGGAAAAGGGAGTTGAAGGGGGGATCGACTTGAGCAGATTCTTGTTCGCCGCTGGAGATCGGGAAGGAGTACCAACGGGAGAAGGAGAAGGGGAAGAATGAGGAGGTGGGGAAATGGCTGACACCTGAAGGGGGAAGGACTGAGAGTAGGAAGCGGAGCCCAGATAATCTCAGGGACGCGTAGTGTTTTCTCCCAAGTGCTAGAAACTAGACCGGTAGAGATACCGAAAACGTTCGAAGGGGCGCTATGTATTTGAAGGTAACGATGGTTGAGTTTGAAGTTGGGGGGGGGGTTCGAGTCGTTATATTTTTATCCATTATTCCTATTCATGTCTCCTCTCACCTAATGTGCCATAGTTTTTCTCTTTTTTCCTCCTTCCTGTTGCCCGGTTTGTATAGCGGCGTTGTCGATCCTATCTTGCGCGCAACAACAGTAGCGTTAGAGAATATATTATTATTGCCGTTTTCAAAACTCTTTTGCAGATCGAGTGGCCTGTCTGTCCGGGGGTAGACTGGAGCGCGGGGGGGTGGCGTTGGCCATTGATTAGCAGGAGCGGCCCCGCTACTCGTATAAGTAGAGTAGTGCAGGAGGTTCTAAGGACATGTCAAATCTGCTCTTAAGCCAAAGCGCAACAGGTCTGCTAGCTGTTGGAATATTGCTTCAATATGACGGAAGTATGCCTGGCGGGAATAGTGGAACTCATATAATTGGCGCTGTATATAGATACCTCTCATGAGTATAAGCACCGAGCCTCAAGTCCAAGTAGCAATGAAGAAAAGGACGTCGGGCAATTCTAATCCTCCCATACAACTGTATAGTTGTCATATCCGGGAGTCCTTACTTTCTCTTAAATTTCTCATCTCGCATACTCGACCCTAGTCACTAGGTGTTGGGAATCCAATGTGCAAGATGAGGAATCAAAGAGAAAGTGAAGACTCTTGCAAGTGAGAGCAATGCTGCTGAAGGAGTATCCGAATTGTCTGATATTCGCTATTCATTGTTTCCTGGGCTCAAGGCCATGGCACTTATACCCATGGGAGGCATCTATATACAGAGCAAATGATATGAACACGCTGTTCCTGGCTAGCCATACTTAAGTCACATTGAAGTAATATTTCCAATACTAGGTGTTGAAAATATTGTCCTCGACTTCCACTGTCCACAAATAATCGCTTCGTCACATGCGTTCTTTCCCATCTCACTCGTCTGTAATGGATTGCATCCCTCACGGTGATGAGACAGCTTTGATTAGAGCTCGATTATTCGGCGGCTATTTCGTATAGGCTGGGTGCCTTCCTACTCTTCTTCAAGTTTGGAGGCGCATATCTGTGGGGAACCCATGGTGTGTTATGGGCTAAAGAAGGGAAACAGGGTTCTTATGAAGGATGAGGTCAGTGATGTTCTCCATATATGTTGAGCCATTTGGCCCCCCCCATCTAGTCGGTTATGAGCAAGATTTACCGTCTGAGTTGAAGCCGCGCAAAGAGCTACCGTTCCACCTCTATTTCGAAGCCAGGATTGGCATGGCTTCCTTTAGTTTATATAATAAATTTTGATTGAAGTACACCAGAGCTTATTTCAACACTGGGCTCAGGTAATTCATCGAGTGATATCCCATGTTCCACTGCTAAACCGCAAACAATACTACAGTAGTGGCCGCACCATTTGGGCCGGCCAGCTGTCAGCATGGGATGCTATGTCCCTAAAAGACGGCCTCATGTCGACGCCAGCTGTGTAGTGTCCCAAACTTACTCACCTGTCAGCTCTTCATTGGGGGGTTTTCCCTGGGTGTTTGTGCTGATTTTTTTCTCTTTTTTTCATTATTTTTTCATGTCGTGTTCCCCCAGGGGGCTATTGATCATTTATCCTTCATGCAGGCTGTCAAAATTCAATTTTTATTAACCTTTGCTCAAGTGTCCTCCATTCTTTTGCCAATGCTAGATTACCCCTAGTGAGAGAGCGGACCTCCCACTTAGCAAAAGATGGGACGGTTGAGTGAAATTGTTTTTGTATTTTTATTAAAGCTAAGGAGGGGAGACGCCTGGTAATTTAGTGTAAAATGTATGGCTAACAATCAAGTATGTCGGCGAACCAGTTTCACGACGCCCTTCCATCAACTTCACAGCACTAAGTAGAAAACAAAGGAGCAAAATTCAATGATTTCGTCCAGATTTTATTTTATTTTTAGGAACAGTTTCAGCCCGTCAGGCAAAAAAATGGGAAGCGGATGGAGAAAAAGATGACTACATGAAAAGAAAAATAGCCCCAATTGTCGATCTACCACGATCTCAGTAAGTGTAACATTTACTCACAAGAGCTAGCCTTTGGAGGAAAAAAGATGTCAGAAGAGCAAGCCAAAAAGGAAATACACTTCTATCGAAAGCAGAGAGGAGATTTGACATACGATCCGCTTTTCTACCCTCCCCATCTCTCACGGTAAAGCTGCTACTCCTTGGCCACTGCTTGGCCAGCCACTCTGTTGGAACCAACTTGCCAGCTCTTGGCTTGAACTCCTTGGTGCAAGGGCCCCTCGCATTGATCCCTTCCGTAAGTGGGGCTTTTTATATTCTCTCGAGCGTCCATGACCCCTTTGAGGAATTTCTTTGCATCGACTCTGCCATCGAAGGCATAGTCAGCCCACACAGTTCCGTCAGCAGTTTCAGCCATCTCGATTGTCTGCAAAGAGGTAGGAGTTATTTGTAGCTTTGGCGCAAGTCTAGAAAACTCTTGAATCACTTCACTTCTAGAGACTCCGGGAGTGTGAGGGACTCTTATCACTCTGGATTCCTCGACGACGCTGACACTAGCAGCCTTACGCACCTCCAGTAGCTTCGAATCGACCGGCATGTTGTTGATCCGGAGTCTCGGGGGTTTCTGGACCCACTCATGGAAGGCGAGAGCGTGTTTCCCATGGAAAAAGTAGATCAGAGCCATCTGCTGGCCAAAGTGTACCTCGAGGAGAATTTGCTCAAGCCTTCCCCCGCGGATAATTCGGCACAAATCTGAAGGTTTTGTGCCTTGGGGAAAATTGGTGAGTATCACACATCGGGCTTCAGGAACTTGGCTGGTAATAAATTTCCCACTAGATCCGCCCTTCCTGGAGGTGTCCTCAGGGCCTACCTGTGGCTCTTTCAATTTCCTTTTTGGGATTGCGCGACTGGTGTCCGGCGCTTTCTCTGAGACTAACTGAATTGCGTTTAGGGTTCTCGGCAGCCTTTGGGAGCCAGCGGCATCAACGGTACTTTTTGAATTCGCCTCTGAAGCTGCCCCATGAACGCCGGGTGCCTCCTTCGGCACCTGGAGCGGGGGGCTATCCATTCCAGTCTTCCACTTTCTCTTCGGTTTATCAGATCCCGGCAATTTCGCAGCCCTAGGCTCAGTCCTCTTCAGCCCGATGGTCAGTGATAGTAACGCTTCAGAGGACCCAGCCGAACCAACAGTTTCGACAATAGAGAGATGTCCTGGGAAATCGACATTCACCGAGTAAGCCTTCGGGTAGCGTTCTGAAGATTTTTGGAGCGTAGATCTTTTGTCGAGATCGGCCGTAGCTTCGTAAGTATAATTCTCCACTGTGAGTCGGGCGTTTTCAATTTTCAGTTCTTGCACCTCCTTTCTGAGCTCCTCATTGTCCTTCAACATTCCACCAAAGGCCTGGAATCGCTCTTGACAATGCTTGTGATCTGCCTCCAGTTTGGTATACAAGTCCCGCAATTCGGTCAGCCAGCGATAATTGTTCTTTTCGTGCTCCTTTTCAGATGTATATTCCTGCAGTAGCTCCTCCTGTGCCACGCAAGCCTTCGTGAGGTTGGAGATGTGTTTAACCTGGTGATCGAGAGTGTGCTTTGCGGCTTGAAGATTTTGATCGTTTTCATCCGCCTCTCTTTCGAAGTGCGAAGCCCTGGTCCAACAATCCTTGATCTCATGTGCGCTGAGGTTCAAGTTATCAGTTAATCCCTTGATACAGTCAAAACATCTGTCGGCAATTTTCCTATAAACCTCGACCCCGTCGATTAGAGCAGAGGAGTCAGTCGCATCGAATATCATTTTTGCGGTCTTGGCTAGGATGTGAGTAACCCCATCAAAATCCTTCGGGTTCTCAGGAAAATCGTCAAAGATTGCGGCGAGAGACATTTCGTAGTTTGCGGTAAAGTCGGGGTAGGGTTCGCTCGAGGAAGCCATCGCTTTAATGAAAATATCATTGAAGGATGGGATACTCGAATCCATTACAGTAAGTTTGCTGGGGGAAGCTCCAGAAACCAGCTTGACTTTAGAAAAGATGGCTGGGGGAGGGGGGGGGATGATGGAGGATGAAAAGTTAGGAGGAGCTTGTGAGGGGGCTTATAAATGGGCAAGACTAGAGGGAGGGATAAGAGTGCGGAGAGAGAAAGGAGGAAGGGTAAAGGAGGGGGGAGGAGAGAAGAAGGGAAAGGTCAATGTTGGGAATATGTAAGATCCTAGGGGGAAGGAAGCACAGTTTATAAGGTGGGTGGCAGAAGGGAGGGTAGGGTTACAAGGAGCTCAAAACCCTGTGGTGTGTATGCGATAAGAGTAAAATATTCCCCCCTGCCGCATCATCATTGGATGGCCACTAAAGATGGATATCTGACGGCCCTGCCTCGATAATACATGCAGAACCAACCTTGCGGCGACAGAGATGCGAGAGCTATATTCAATGAAAGAGCTCGGGCCCGCTATTCGAACCTGGGAATCTCACTCCTCCGCAAGGTAATCTCAATATAGGGTAGCAGGCAGAGCAGTATCACCACTACGCACCTCAGTTTGGCTAAAACACACAAGCTAAGGTTGCAGGAGTGATAGATGAAACGAACTTTTCAAAAAACCATGCGAGAAACCACTTTTATACTATAGAAAAATTGACAACCTATCCTCTCCGAAAAGAACAGCTGGGGGGACCCATTGGAACACAAGCAATTGACAGCAATGCCCACTACAGCCCCCGCAGTAAGATAACCCAGCATCCCCAATTACATATTGCAGTTGCGAGAGGACCTTTGTACTGGGAAAAAATAACCAAATTTGCTCAACCAACCATATCTGTCCACCTTAATGACTCCGCTACCCTGAAAAATAGCAACGACAGGTAACCAGCTGCAGCTAAGATAAAACAAACAAAAGCCGGTAAACATCAACCAGTTCCAAAGGGCAGGAAATCTCTTCAGAAGGATTGCCACCCCGAGTGAGCGGTTGTGATGTTCAGCCTTTGCCGGGTTCCGGCCGGAGCTTAAAAAGGGGGGGCGAAGGAGCTGAATGTTCCTAATCGTAGACAGATATGAGGCTAGAGATCTTTCTGGCGTACTCAATCTAAAGCATAGTCTATCCTCCCTATCCTATTATAATATTACACGTTCAGCTGATTTAGGAGCACCTTGGCTCTCTAGTCTCTGTTCTCAACAAGGAAAACACATAATCACAGAGCCTGAAGCTCAGCATCCCGCAACTTTCGTTGGAATTAATCTCGGAAATAACAAATGCTAAGTCCAATAGTGAGCACCTAAAAACCTGGTATTGCCCATATCCCACAAGATGGTAAGAGAGTGGACTTGGGTTTCACTTCTGAAGCCCAATACCAAAGCCGTAAACAGGCAGAGCTCTATCCCACGGAAAAGAGAAATGTTTAGCAGCCACCCCTCCGATACTATAACCAAGCCCACATCGAACGCCAAGGTGTAGAAACCTGCAGAATAGCTCTAGTGAATGCTCTCGTTTTCCAGGGTTCTCACTGGATGAAAGGTGCAGTAAGAGCTGCGAGTTGGATGAATACTATGTGTTCTTTTTTTCCCCTCCTTACTCCAAAATGCCTAATTTCAAGTTTGCCGAGGTCCTGTTAAAGTTTTGACAAGATTTAGTACGGTAGAGGTAGCGTGAATATAGCCAGGTCTTCTCATCTGGTATGTCATTTCCCAATGAGTAGTCAGAGAACCCGCTACTATACCTAGAGGTCTAGCTAGGGAGTAGAATGTAAACTTACGAGTGAAAAACCAAAACGAAGAGAGACCCAATACAGCGGCCTAAACAACCACAAGCAATTCCTCAGACACGATATAACAAAATCCTTCATGTCATAGCTGCTGAGACGGCAGATGACCTTAACATGAGGGAAAAATCATTGACATCTCTACTATCCTATCAGGTGGCTGGTTTTCAATTCTTTGTTATGCCAATCTCCTCCCGTGAGGATAAGTTCATATTAAGCAACCACCCCAGCCCCAATATCAACCCGACAAGACCATATCAGGAAATCGGCAGCCGACAACCAACCGTATAGCTTACAACAAATCTTTTGATAAATTTTGTGACGAACAATGGGCCACAGATATATTCACTTCGGTATGGGAGCAACAGAGCACGCGAAAAGAATAGATTCGTATCTAACAAGTGAAAGAAAGAATGCAATGAGAATAAGCGATATCGGAAAAGAAACAGGAACGATATGGTCTCCTATAGAGACAGAGTCGGCGAAAGTCAGAGACAGAAAAGGAAAGAAAGAAAGGAAATGTAGGAAATCCTCCACTGTCTCAAACAATCCCGATACTGATTGAGTGCCATAGTTGATAGCTAGTGCTAGCCCGTTTGATATCCAACATTTCATGTTTCTGCTATACAAGTCAAACGCACGAAAGAGTTTTCAAAACACCTGACGATTCCAGTGAGAGCGAGAAACACTAGGGCCAGCCCTGGCCAGTTTCAACAAGAACAACCCCCCATACACACACATCGGACCCAAAATCGCTCAAACGATAAACTTACCCCGCGCCTTAAATACACCCCCCCCAAATACTTACCTTTCGCTTGAACAGGGCTTACAAAAAAAATAATCCCCCAAACTACGATTATTAATTTTACTTTGAAATCTCGCTTCTTCGGCTACGGTACTCTACGATTCTAACTCTGGGATTTTAATCGTAAGTTAACCAGATGTTGGTTAGGCGCGGAGTAGCGCGACTACCGACGATGCAATGGTGCCTAAAACCTGCACTTCAGAGCTGAAGCATGCATACACACAGCGCACCAGGAACGCCGCTTGTTGCGCGGGTATTCCCTCCGTCTGACTCAATTTGCCTTTTTTCCTCCAGCTTATGTGTTTGCATGTATGCAGGAGGCCTAACGAGAGCCAAGGCTGGGTGCGGGCGGTCTACCGTAAAAACCGAAATAATTGGGCATGGCGCTAGGACGTCCAGAATTTCCCCTTTCAAAGGGCTTAGGGGCGAAAACGCGCCGAGAAGATTCTCTTTCAGCCCTTGCTTGAGGCAACAGACTTTACCAGGAAAGGCAACTTTAACGCCCTAGCGTAGTGCCCAATTATTTCGCTTTTTACGGTAAGTAGAGTACAACAAGTAGGCGCCTAAACAATTATACCAAACAACACATTAGTATTGCACGATACTACACCTCTTGTGCTTGCGGCAACATTTTTTGCCTCCACGACGGATACTGAAGTCCGAGCTAAGTTCGAAACCTAGGTTGATTGCCTAGCCCTTTGTGGCCCATAAATGGCTAGCAAGCTGGGTATCAGTAGACTAAGACCAGAGGCCTAAATGAACAAACGGACGAGCAAAAAAAGGCATATATATAGCCCCTAGCTCTCCGTCACTCACAGTAGAAACCCACCATCCACCAAAGCCGTCAAGATTCTGTCCTCAGCATTTCACGCATTCGGCAAGGTGCTTGCGCCCGCTTCACCGCCATCGCCACCAGCACCTCCACTACCACCTCCATCACCCGCTCCTCCACCCCCACTGCCGCTACCTCTGCTACCACCATTAGCACCACCAACCCCGCGTTCTCCACAATCTCCGACCCCTCCACAGGAAAGCCGAAAAGCCCCTAACATGAAGTGGGGGAAGACTATAGGGAGCTTCGACAGCGAGGATCGTGTCAAACTACTCAGCATAATAGACTCGCTGAGGGAGTTGGGTATCAGCGATGACATTCCGTTACCGCAGGTAACACCTCCCCCCCCCCCTCCAACCAAGCCAACATGTGTTAACCTAGATATGAATTTTTTTTAGCTAGTAGTAGTTGGCGATCAATCTTCGGGCAAGTCCTCCTTACTAGAAGGCCTAACCGGGCTCGCTTTCCCGATAGCCAGCGACCTATGCACGCGCTTCGCAACGCAAATCGTCCTGCGCCGGGCGCCCACCGAGCAATCCCGCGTCAAAGTCTCCATCATCCCAGGCCCCGAAGCTCAGGGTAACGAGGCACAGCGTGCCTACCTCGCCGGCTTTAGATACGCCGCCAACAATAGTGATTTTGGGGTCGAACAGTTCACTGCACTGCTCAGCGACGCGGCGGAGCGTATGGGGTTGCCGAAACCTGGCACTGAGGATATCGATGACCTCGAGAAGAGGTTCTCGAATCATGTGCTTAAGGTCGAATTGTCCGGGCCGGATCACCCCCACCTCAGTGTTGTGGATGTTCCGGGTTTGTTTCATAATCCGACTAGGTTTCAGACCAGGGAGGATTCGGAGATTATTAGGGATTTAATTGAGAGTTATATCACAGATCGGAGGACTATTATTATGTGAGTTTATTTCTTAGGTTTGGTCATTATGGGGAGCGAATGAGTGCTAATGAAGGGGCTAGGGCGGTCATGGACGGACGAAATAACCTTGCCAATCAAGAAGTGTTTAGAATGGCTCGGGCGGCAGACGCAACTGGTTCCAGGACCGTAGGAGTAGTGACAAAATGCGACGCTCTCCAATCCGGTGAAGAAGGCAGTGTAAGCTCCCCCGCTCCCTCCTCCAACTGCCCCTAATCCCCCGCCATCTAACTACATCAATCGGTAGATCCTGCGCATCCTCAAAAACGAAGTGGAAGACCTCAAGCACGGCTGGTTCGCGGTCAAGAACCGCTCGGCAAAGGACATCAAAAACGGGGTAACCATAGAAGAGCGACACCTGAATGAAGAAAAATTCTTTAAAACCAGTCCCTGGTGCGAACTCGAGCGCAACCGGGTCGGGATCAGGCCTTTAAAATCCTTCCTAGGCAAACTACTATACGACCATATCCGCGAGGAATTCCCGACGCTAGTGGAAGAGATCGTAGCGAGGCTTGTGGAGAGCAAAGCTCAGCTGGCCGAGTTCGGACCCGCGCGGCAGACACCGACCGAGCAGAGGGTTTACCTGACGAAGATCGTGAATCAGTATGAGAAAGCGGTGGATCGCGCGCTGGCAGGCACGTACGAACCCGGCACACCCAGTGACGATCCGTTGAAACTCCGGATGCATATATTCAACGCCAATGAGCGGTTCGCAAAAATGCTGAAGGAGGAAGGGTACCTTATGCCCTTCCGCGCAGTCGACGACACGCTCGACCAGGACTACAATTACGGCGGTGCTGCAGTTGCACAAACGGAGCCGATATACACCTGGATCCGTAACTGGTACCGGGAATCCCGCGGCGCGTCGCTACCCGGAACGGTAAACCCGGAAGTTGTCAAGTCACTCTTCCGCCAGCAGTGCATCGCCTGGAGCACCATCTCCGAATCGCACCTCGCCACCACGGCAAAGATCATTAGGGAATTTAGCACCGCCCTATACAAACAGAGGGTCGAGGACGAAACAATCTTACCTAAGATCCTTGCGAAAGTGAACCCCATGATTGAGTCCTCTATTTCGGCTGCTGAATCACAACTCGAGACGATATTGGCGGATGAGTTAACCTCGACTCTGCAAACTATAAACTCCACCTTCCTAACAACGCTCCAGGATACACGCCTCCGGCGGGTGGAGGCACGTCTACGCGCTCGTGGCTTTGTGGATAAAACTTACAATATCAATGGTGGTCCCTACACAACTGTCCGCAACCTGGCTGAGTTCGTGCACCTGAGTATTGAGGACGAGGCAGTTTATGAGATCCATGACATCCTCAAATGTTATTACTCCATTGCGATTAAGAGGTTTGCGGATAATATCATCAACCAGGTTGTTGAGAGGCACTTGCTTGGTAGGGAGGGGTCTGTTAAATCCTTTGGTAGTGAGCAGGTTAGCGGGCTCGGAGAGGGGGAGTTGGCAGGGCTTGTGGCTGATGATTATGAGACGAATGTACGGAGGACGGAGGTTACATATAGGATTCAGAGGTTGGAGAAGGCGTTGGACATTGCGAGGAAGGCTAATACGTAGGCGGGTGGCGGTTGCCGGAGATAGATCGTTCAGAATGGTTAGGCGGTTGTTTGTTATTTAAGTTAACTTAAAGTTCTTCCAGAGAATGAAGAGAATGAGCTTGGTTAGTGACTTATTGGAAGCGATGTGGGAAATAATAGCCTTGTAAGCGTAACGATATGCCGACGCCTGTGCTAGCACTGGTACAAGTGGTCCAATCATTGACCCTTTCTCCCAGAACCGCCGTCAGGACCCCGACCAAATTAGTGTTTAGACACACGGGCATAATAGTTCCGTAACTTAGACTTATGACCACGAAGAATACCTGCGGATTAATATTATAGGCTATAGTCCTAGCCCAAGGTCAACTAACATGCCCAATGGGTCCGCATATCCGGAACCCAATAATCCGTTTCTTGCTGTCCTTCAAATAGAACCTCGGCCTCAAATCCCTTCTCACCACCCCCACCCAGTCAGTCACAGGTAGCATTGGACACACTGACCTAAGAGAGCATGGCGCTAATCCCGAGGCACCACTGTCATAAGACCTAACGTACAATACATCCCATCCAGCAAGGCATATTTTTCTGCTCCTCCGCCTCCAATCCCCCAGTCCAGCGAATTAACCCCACCCACACAGCCTCCTATTCATGCAAGCAACGTGAACTAGTCTTAGAAAAGAAAGACAAAACTAAAGGCAAAAAACAGGAAAACCCCACCCATACACCCATAAAGCTAAAACTACAAGACGAGAGAGATTTTCAAACTAAGGCTTCATCTCGGCCCCAGCCTCAACCTTCTCTTCCACCTCAGCCTCAGCTTCGGGCTTAGCCTCATCCTGCAACTTCACCTTCTTAGGCATTTCAAGCTCTTCAACGGGTTCCTCCTCCGCTACGTCTTCCAACTTCCTCTTTCCGCCGTTAGTTGGTACAACGACCGTACTCGTTCCCACGGGAGCGGTTTCCACTTCCACAGGCGCGGAGGTAGGCTTCTTCCGAACCAACCCGGATAGATCATTCGCGCGCCCGACAACCTCTGCGATCCTCTTCCTTGCTTCTTCAGGATCTTCGCCAAGGACTTGGCCGAGAATTCCTCGGAGTTGGCTATCGTCTTGAACATCTGCTAGGGTAGGCGGCGGTGTTGCCGAGCGCAGGTCGGCAAGCTATCATACGCGACCGTTAGCTATAGCACGATAGCAGAGACAAAGAGAACGAACCCTGACTTCCAATTCTCCCACCATCTCCCTTGCTTCTTCGAGGCTCTTCCTCGCCTTGCCATCTTTATCTCCGTCCGCGCCAAGTTCCTTCAGTTCTGCCTCCTCCTTAGCAATTCTAGCGTGGCAGCTTGCTATCGCGAGCTCCATTTCCACTGCCGCTTCCTTACGCCCATTGCGGCGGTGGTCGTCAGCAACGTCCTCGCCTGCGGCAGCAAATTCGAGGGCGAGCGAGAGTTTGAAGTGTGCTTCGGAAATGAGGGTTGATGCGGGAGGGTATAACGCAAGCTTTAGCTCTAGAGAGGAGCGAAGGTCCCTTGCGGCTTGTGGGAAGGACTCGGACTCTAGGGAGACTTCGCCTAGGAGATCGTAGGTGTCCGCCAGGGCGGTTTGGAGGGTTTTGATATCGGGTTTAATTTCAGTAGAAGTGGAGGTAGCAGAGGTAGCAGGGGGTGCAGGGGGTGTAGGGTCCGGGTTGGGAATTGAGGTTATTGGGCCATCGGAAGCGTCGGTTGTAGTTTCCTGAACGATGGGCTTGATCTCGTCGGCGCCGGTGGTTGGGCCATCAGCGGCTTTAGTAGAGGTAGTTTCATCGCCGGCAGACTCATCGGAGCAAGTAGAAGACCCAAGCTGCTTCAAAAACAACACCCTTGCAAAGTCTAAGATCTCCCAAGCGAGCGTAAAATCATCACCGCCTTCTTTCTCCGCATCACCATCTTCCTCAGCGTCTGCACCCTCACCCTCTTCCTCGGAATCATCCCAATTCTCATCTCCAGTAAATGAAAAGAACCCCCCCTTAGCACCGACTTCAGGTGCCGGAGCTTTCAACTTCTCATCCCCTCCCCCTTCAACTTTACTAGGATCCTTACCCTTACCCTTGCCTTTTCCACCCTTTTCCACCATCTCGTCTTGCTCCTCCGCCGGCTTCCCACCCAGAACATCGCTCTTCGTCAATGCAACCTGGAACAGCGAACGCCCGTATAGGTACAGTAAGTGCGCATTCCGTGGGTTATCGTCCCCATTGATACTAGACTGGAGTTCGCATGCTTGCGCGTAAAAGTCAGAGGCGGCGGAGTAGTCCTTCTGGGCGTAGGCCTTTGCCGCTTGCGCTTTTAGAGTGGCCAGGCGGGCAGTTGTTGTTTCGGTTGGCATTCTACCTTGTGTTGTTTTTTCTTTTTCGTCCGTTGGGTGACAAGCGGTGGTAGGAATCGGAGGGCGGAAAACTCGCGGTGGTGGCGATGATAATGGTAAAGGGGAAAAATTGTTTGTTTGTTTTGATCACAGCGATGGAAGGCACGGGGGTGAAAAGCAGGAAGGGAGGAAGCAAGAAGATGGGAGGGGTTAGGGTCTAAATGCCAAGACTCGCGTCGTCGTCGCGTTGTGATTTGATGGGCGAGCAGAGCCGCGGGCGATGATCTGTTGCGCTTTGAAGGGAGATGGTTTGTCACATGTAAGGAGACCTTTAGTGGAAACGGTTTAAATGTCTTTGTCTTGAGTGTGCTTGGTCGTGCGTAAATCAGCTACCGGTATGATACTATCTAGAGGCTACAGCGGTCGAAAGCGCATTGGAGATTGAGAAGCTTAGGGATGGAACACCAGCACCGGTGTGGTGGGCACAATAAGATGTCCGAATGTCGGTGTCCCGGGATCCAGGCTCGATGACTATGCGTTTGGCATAGCGTCTAAGATTTCGGGCCGGCCATCCCAGATCCAAGTACAGTATCATACTCGAGTATAGTACTAGTACTTGTACAGTACTCGGGTATGGTCATAAAGGGCGGAAAAAAAGATCAGCAAGATCCGGTGGGGTGGTGAGAAAACAGGTTGCAACAGTGGAAAAATTCTTGCCTTGGCAGACACCTCAAATCCAGACTGAAGGAATAAGTACAAGTATCTTAGTATGATACTTGACCATTTAGACAATATCTAGATGATAATGAAATTGCCAGTATGTAGTTGAACCTATGCATTTATACAAGTCTCTTGGAAGAACTATTCCAAAGGCCCAGATTCTGCCCCCTTGGTCTCAATTTGGCTTGATACTATCAGATTCTTAACAAAACTCATAGATATAATACAGCAGGAGCCACATCACTATTGCTCTAGGTTAATGGCATCCTATAACACCCCCCTTCCCCCTGATCGATCAGCATAGATCAGCCCTTCTATCCTTGTTTCGCCACTGAAAGTTTTCCGCCCCTTAACTTATGACCATACCCGAGTACAAGTGCCATGGGGGATGTTTTCGTACAAAACAGGGATCATTTTGGTGGTAAACCACCCCTGTCTTGTACAAAAACATTCACCATGGCACCTATACCTAGAGAACATTCCTGACCCGGATGGCCACTGCCCGGCCTTAATCGAGCTCAAGTATACTCTATGCGGGTTGGTTCATGAAATATCACCTGGAGTAGAATATGTCGGAAATCCGGTATGTGGGAAAGAGAGGGAAGTGAACGTAAAGAAGGGTCGGTTAAAAGAACAATGTAGTTTGGAGGAAGGACAAGAATTGACCGATGTCTCTTATGCATTGATGCTTGAGTACCGGCATCCAGTATTTATACCCACAAGAGGTATCTATATACAGAAACTAGTGTCTAAGTTCCACTGGCACTATTGCGCGCCACTGGTAGAAATACTTTCGTCACATTGAAGCCATTTTGCCAACAGAATACAGTTCTAACACAAATGCACTACTACCCGGTGCCAGATTGAGGCGCGGTATAATAGAAAATGGCATCCTAACCATACCTGTGCTAATCCGAGCCCTAACCTAATCCATACTATCTACAGTATCCGGCCACTTGTTTCTGACCTCCCTAAATTGAGGAAAGTCCAACGACATAGCACACCGTCCAATTATTCAAAAAAAAATCCCCCCCTTCGATATCATCAGACCCCATCTCTATACTGTAAGCTACAACTTGAGAAACTCCTAAGAATGATGCGTAGTGTAGTCTACCGAACCGAAGCCAATTATGAAGGGGGCAATGATTCAAATGCTGGACTTGCGCTAAAAGAAATTTAGTAGATCAGAGGCCATAACCCTACTGCAGTAGCTCCAGCGCAAACCACCTTGGGCAACCCGAGAATTGAGTTTTTTTTGCATGGCTCCCCCGTGTATAGAACAATATTCAAGAAAGGGTTCGTCCCGCGTGATAGGAGAGGGACTGTCAAAAAGGATTTTAACCTGTTGGAGATTTAGGTATGTCCGGGAGGTTTCTGCCATTATGGAGTAGGGACTATTGGCGATAGTGGAATGAGAGGAGATGTAGCCTAGGAGAGTGATGTAGATCAATTGCACAGTTTGATACCTTCTTATCCACAGTAATAAGTCCTTGATAGCAGCTCAGCAATGTGGATATCGACGGGATGTTGGCTGCATCAAACTCCTGGGAGCCTAGCTAGGCGGTTATGGTGTCGCAGGGCTCATCCGCCCTCGACGGCCGTTCCGCATCACTGATCCACATCAAACCTGCAATCCCGAGTCTCAATCTATCCCTACCATGGGCCCTTATCCGTTGTACTGTCGCTCCAGAGGTTTCTTCTAACTCTAACCCAGCAGTCCTGCTCGGCTTTACTGATGGTCACTTCTAGTAAGATTGCTTCAAAAGTTAACGAGACTAGTGGAAACCTGGGTGTATCTATTGGCGGATGATGTAGGATGCTGATTCACAGTGCTACTGCCACGGCGCACATTCCGATATATCATCGGGAATCTTGCGCATAATTTCTTCCTCTAGACTCTCGTTTATAGCATTAGGCGTTCGATCCCGTCTGGTCTATCTAACACATAGGTATCTTGTGATATCATCATTCCTGGGACCTATAGATACACTTACCACTGGCGCAGCAAGATGCCCTTCAACTTCACCCCAGATATAGGTCCTTCTGCGGTGACTTCCCTAGGGTTTATTTCAGCGAATCTCGGAGCTTGACTCGATGGACCCCCGCACAATTCACATAAATGTGCTCTGTGAGGACGTAACTGTCCGTAGCATCTTTACGATATCAGGAACCCCTGTCCCGTCAGCTAATGGCCTTTTTCGACGCTTGAAAGACCCGCTATATTTCCTCCGGAATTCTCTCCATTCAGCTATCTGCCCCAGCGAGGGACCCAGAATACTCGTCGGTGACTTCTCCTTTCGTGCCGTTAAGCCAAAGTAAAAACCACCAGCTGCGGTTTCCTGCCCACCCACCCCATCCCACAGCCTGTCTATTGTCAGTCCACTTCATCGCGGCTTATTACCACTCCCTTTAGTTCTATTCCCCTTTGAGAACAATCCCTGTTACCTGATTAATGTCTTACCGGCCCCCAGATCTCCATAGAAAAACAAGACAGACTTATCACCTTCCCCTTCCCCACTCATGCTATACAATCTCCTGAATTCCTTAGTTTGCGTGAGCCATTCCCCCACGTTGTCGACCTGGCATTCTTGAATGCCTCGGTGCGGTATCCGAGGCCCCAGGGATGATAACCAGGTTAGGAGTCGAGACTGATCATTGGCAATAGTATAGTTATTCCTCACATTAATATAGTTCTTGTTATGAGCAAAATTAGTCCTGCAGAGATTTTGCTTAATTCGCCATCTGCCATCAAAAGCTTTGGAACCAACGAGATGTGTCACTTGTTCCATTCACTCGGTTTCTTTCCGAAAGGGCAGGGGGTTCTGTGCCAGTAGGAGTAGTACTTGGACCAACTTGCTTTCCATCCTCTTCGGCCTTTGTTCTCTCAACCTCTACCCTCGGCTGGTAACTTTAGCATCAGTGAGTTTTGCAAAGTGAGAACGAGCGAACTTCCCCGCTCACCCAAAAGGTATGCCCTTGGGATCGGAGTCGTATTTTGTAGCTTTAACTCTTGTTCTTAACTTGAACTCGACAGGTTTAGAGCCTGTTTGGCTACGACGGCTCCGTTCGGTTCTCCCATACAAACGACCCTTTTCCTTCCGTTTCAAAACGGAGAGAAGATCATTTTCACAGCAGAAACGGTCGCCAACGGAACGGTCCCATTTTTGCCAAACAGGCTCTTAGGTTTCATGAAGAAACACGGAGGGGCCGTGGCAACCCCGGTTGCCACCTTTGTTGGGACGGTCATGATTATCATCAACAGCCGTATACCCCAGACACTTGACGTCTCCCTTATGGGCACCCCCACCATCATCTGCAACCCCACCCCCGCCGGTGCCCCAACCATCGCCCACACCCCGACTGCCTCCAGCACCACTACTATCATTGGCACCCCTGCCGCCGCCGGCACCCCTACCATCGTCGAACCCCCCAATACCATCCCGAGCACCATTACCCCCACCGTACTCCATACCACTACCATTGTCCATACCACTAAAATTACCGTTCTGCAGTGAACCCAAGCGTCCAGTCCGTCAGTCTTCGGGGTAGGACGGGACGGACTACGACTCATAGTCCGCCTTTTTAGGGGCGCTGGGACGGACTACGCCCAGGAAGGTGAAGACCGGATGGACTATAGGGGACTATAGTCCTAGCGCTTGGACATCTGGTACTAACCCAAGTTGAAATCATACACCTCCGAGCCAATCATTATCGCATCATGAGACATCATTCGTGCAGTCCCCCACCATCCCTCACGATCACCGGCAGTCCTCTACAGTCCCCGGCCGTCCCTAAACACACATGTCTCATTCTGTAGGGACCGCCGTCCAGCCCAAGGACCGTCGTCCTGCACATTGACCGCCCGGGACGGACCACGTGTAGCCGTCCCGTCCAGGGCTTTTAGGAGTGGGGGGTCAGGAGGTCTATGTTCCATCGAGCAATCGGTGCTGTGTTGGTAACCAATTCCGGGTCACTAGGAATGATGGTGGGGGTTAGCCGCCTGCTTATCCTATCAGGCTTGTATATGCGGATTTTCGCCCTCATAGCGCTGGCCCCGTAAAGGGTCCCAATTACAACGTCTTCGAAAAGGTGAGTAAACATCCCCCGCATTTGCAAATCGGCTTCTTGACGGCTGGAGATGTGACAGAGAGCTCCAGAGGATTTGTCCTCGACGAAAAACACTGGATGCATTTTGTGCCTAACAAAGAAAATAGTCGTAAAATCGACCGATCTCGATTGTGTTAGTCGTTTATATTGTGGGACTACCGCGTGCCTCTCCTCATGTGGGGAAAGGTAGTTTAGGAGAACGTTGTGCGGCCGGTAAAATTGAGACTCATCGGTTTCTCGAGTCTCTTTCGCTAACTCGAACACCCCGCACACGGTTTCTGGCAGCGGCATGATTGACTTCAGTCTGATGGCTATCCGTTAGTAAATAGAATCTCATTTGGGTAACCATTAAACTCACCGTAGATAATAATAGTGTCGGGAGTGTTGTACAGCTTCGTTCCAAAAGTTCTCGCACCCTGGCTGGTACTGTGACAGGAAGGGCTATAATACATCTGGTATGGAAATTTGTGATGGTACCAACCAGGGTGCGAGAACTTTTGGAATGAAGCTGTACTAGTAATTACACACGATTTTGTACCATAGAAACTCGAATAATTGAACCGAGTGCTCTGTCGTTGGGCTTTCCTCTCTCAGTAGGGTCAAGAAATTTTTGTTTTTTTCTGTCTCTGAGAGGGGGAAGGGGCTGTGTTTTTGCTGTGTTTTTTGCCCCCCTTTTTAGAGAAGGGAATTTTGGACTTTATAGCACACGGTTCAATTATTCGAGTTTTTGTGGTGGTGGGCTGAGTTCTGGTGTGGATGTATTTATATGGAACGCAGCGCCAAGCCTCTATCCTGGTTAGTCATCGCTGTGCTGAGGGCACTTGTCCCATGGTCTCCATTTGTCGCTTTTTAGTTTCCCAGAATATTCCGATAGATTAGGAGGGGGGTCAACGAACACGGGGGTTCAACGAACAATACACTAAAAGTGCATTGGCTAACAGTGATTTTGCCTGGTGTGTTCGTTGAGCCCCCTCCTAGTCTATTAGGAATATACTTTCTGGCAATGTATCCGGGGTAACAAGTTAAACCCCAATAGTATTTTGGGGGAGAGCGATCATAACAGAACCCCATACGGGACTCGTATGTATTATATCGATGTTTCCTCTTCAGGCTCCCCGCAGTGACCGCCATAACCCGTCAAATCAGCCCCACCCCCGCACCTTCCTTCGCGCAGGCGGTCAGAGACCTATTACACTACTAGTCGTCGAATTCTGGATCCAAGTAATGGGCTTGTCCCACAACCCGAAATACCGGGCCCAGCCCAGGAAAACTAAAGCCGAATCTGCAATCTTCGAGTTCCGGCCAGAGAGCTAGCTTCCCAAATCAGGAGGCAACACCATGTTCAAGCCCTACAACGGATCACACTGCCCTTCTCTACCGGAGCCCGCGAGTGCATTGGAAAGAAGTTCGCGCATGTCGAATTTACCGTCATTATGCTGGGGCTGTTTCGTGAAATGAGATATATCATACGGTAGGTAGTCTAATGCAGCTATCAGTTTCAGGTCAAGCCCAAGCATCTCGGGCTTCCCCTCGCCCGCTCAGCTGGCCGTGGAGCGAAAATCCAGCCCTCTTCTGATGGCGATCGATGGGGTGGGAGTTTATCAACAGGGGGGTGATTCTTTAGGGACCAATAGACAAAAAATGATTCGTCTTAGTTTATATACCCTCACGTGATAAACCCACTGGCATTTCATGCCAAGCATCACAATCCCAACTTCCCCTCCGCATCGGTCCTCTTGCTTATCGATAACGAACGGATGCCGGACAGGGTGCGGTAACTTAGGAAAGTCCAAAGGAAAAAGGGTTGTTTTCGGCGGCTATTAATAACGTCATATTTTTCCGTGGTGGGGAAGAGGAGGAGCCCCTCCTTAAACCTCCTCGACTTCTCGTCGGCTATTCACAAAAGTACCGGTAGACTCTTTGGACCTTATTCACCCCTTTAAGTTACTTATTTCTTTTCCGTGGCCACAGGTCTTCTCATTTTTTTCTTCTTCACTTGATTCCGGGGAAACGGACGAGCAAACATCGGGTTTTCTTTTTTTCTTTTATTCGCCCTTGATTAATTTCAAGGGTTTCCTCACATAACAGCGTTTGAATTGCATACAAGTGGTTCTTAAGGAAAATTTCGTTATAAACTTTCCTAGTTTTCCATCTGGAGTTTTCGTTTTGCACACTAAAACCGGATACAGTTGTCGAAATGTCAAAAGGGATTAGAATTGCTATTGATGTTTGTATTCCCCATCAGAAGACTCATGCTCTCGGAATTGGCCCAGTATTTGACTGACCTTATGACCGCTAAAGCGTGGCGGAACCTTCACGGATTGTGTTGGGAATCCAGGCACCGGCAAGCTTGAAGATGATGTTCTTATCAAGCTTCTTTCTGTGGATCCCGCCAATTACGACGACGCTCCGCTAGAAGGTATCAGGCGGTTAATGGAGAAATTCACCGGAGAGACGATCAAGCGTGGAGATCCGCTTGACACTTCGAAAATCGGTAAGTCAATCACTAAATTCTCAGCTTGCCTAGCTAGGGACTAAACATTGTTTCCGCAGAATCAATACGAATGGGGACAACGGTAGCTACAAACGCTCTACTCGAACGAAAGGGAGAAAAGTGCGTATTGGTCACTACCAAGGGGTTCAAGGATTGTTTGGTTATCGGTTAGCACCTGTCCCCCGGTTAGCAGACCGTTCACAAAGCTGACCCACGCTTTTTTAGGAAATCAGTCCCGTCCAAAGATCTTCGACCTCGCTATCCGTAAACCTGGGGTTCTCTACCAGCAAGTCGTTGAGATAGATGAACGAGTCACTCTTGAAGACTACGCTGAGCATCCGGATCGCGAGATTACGGATGCTTCCAAGACCAGTGACCCTGATCTTGTGCGTGGTCTATCCGGTGAGGCTGTCCGTATTCTCGTAAGGCCTACTGAGGGTCCCATCCGAAAGGATCTTCAACGGTTATATAATGAAGGATTCCAGTCAATTGCTGTTTGCTTGATGCACTCCTACACATTTCCAGACCATGAACAGCTTATCGGCAAAATTGCCGAGGAAATTGGGTTCTCGCATATCAGTCTTTCATCGCAGTTGATGCCGATGATCAAGTTGGTTCCTCGAGCCACCAGTGCGGCTGCAGATGCGTACTTGACACCAGAAATCAAGAGATATATTTCAGGTTTTGAAAAAGGATTTGCTGGAGGTCTAGGAAGGGAGAGTGTGCGAAAAGGTGGCGGTAAAGGCGCCAGATGCGAATTTATGCAGAGTGACGGAGGCTTGGTAGATGTCGGCAAATTCTCTGGCCTTAGAGCCATCCTTTCGGGTCCTGCTGGGGGTGTAGTCGGGTATGCCCGGACGTCATATGACCCTGAAACCAAGATACCGGTAATCGGTTTCGATATGGGTGGAACGTCCACGGATGTTTCAAGATATGGGTCAGGGCGGTACGAGCATGTCTTTGAGACTACTACTGCCGGTATTACCATACAGAGCCCTCAATTGGATATTAACACTGTGGCAGCAGGTGGCGGTTCTCGGTTGTTCTGGAGAAATGGGCTGTTTGTAGTTGGACCCGAATCCGCTGGTGCTCATCCTGGGCCTGCCTGCTATAGGAAGGGCGGTCCCTTGACTGTGACGGACGCTAATTTGTTCCTCGGCCGACTACTGCCGGAATTCTTCCCGAAGATCTTTGGAAAGAGTGAAGACGAAGCTCTCGATGAGTCTGCAAGTGAGAGGTTGTTCAAAGAGCTGACCGAGGAGATTAATGGAGAATTAGGTGCAAAGGAAGGGAACAAACCCATGTCTCCAGAAGAAGTTGCATATGGGTTTATCAAAATTGCAAACGAGTCCATGACTAGGCCTATCAGAAGTTTGACTGAAGCTAAAGGATACGACACTTCCGTTCACAGGCTTTCCACTTTCGGAGGTGCAGGAGGTCAGCACGCTGTCGCAATCGCGGAAAGCTTAGGTATCCGCCAAATCCTGATCCACAAATACTCTTCCGTATTATCGGCCTACGGAATGGCATTGGCGGACGTTGTTCATGAAGTCCAGGAACCCAGTTCCGCGGTATTTAGCAAGGGGCAAAAGTCCGGCTTTGTTAGCAGACTTGAAGAGTTGAAGGCAAGAGCAACTGGCGTTCTGCTTGAGCAAGGTTTTGGTGGTGGGGACATCGTTCATGAAGAATACCTAAACATGAGGTATCGTGGAACCGAGTCAGCCCTCATGGTTGTCCGCCCCCAAGAGGGGGAATTTGATGGCGAAGAACATGAATTTGGCAAGGCTTTTGTGAGGCAGCATGAGCAAGAATTTGGCTTCACACTTCCTAACCGAGACATCATCGTGGACGATATTCGTGTTAGAGGGATCGGAAAGAGCTTCCGGGGATTGGAGAAAACAGTCGATCAACAATTGAAAACAATCAACCCTACTCCAGTTGATCAGTCAAAACGCCACAGCATCAAGAATGTGTACTTTGAGGGAGGCCGGCGGGAAACTCCACTTTACCGGCTCAACGATATTAGTGTTGGGGAGAAGGTTCAGGGACCTGCCATACTAGCTGATGGGACGCAGACTATCGTGGTTACGCCAGGGGCCACGGCGCTGGTTATTGAAACCCACGTAGTAATTAACCTTGGCGACGCGGATGAGCAGCAGGCGGGGCCACGAAAGATAAGCACGAAGGAGGTAGATCCTATCATGTTGAGTATCTTTGCGCACAGGTTTATGGCAATCGCTGAGCAGATGGGAAGAGCTTTGCAAAAGACTAGTGTCAGTACCAATGTTAAGGAGAGACTAGACTATAGTTGTGCGTTATTCGATGAAGATGGTGGATTAGTTGCCAATGGTGGGTATTTATTCCTTATCAGAAATTCTCTCGCTAATTGTTCTAGCCCCCCACTTGCCTGTGCATTTGGGCAGCATGTCGACGTGCGTCAGAACCCAAGCGGCTATCTGGAAAGGCAAGCTCAAGAGGGGCGATGTTCTTGTGTCGAATCATCCCGAGTTCGGGGGTACCCATCTTCCAGATATTACAGTCATCACTCCCGCATTTAGTGGCGATAGGATCATCTTTTACGTGGCATCAAGAGCCCACCACGCGGATATCGGTGGTATTCTTCCCGGCTCCATGCCACCTCACTCCCGTGAGCTCTATCAGGAAGGTGCATCTATCAAGTCGGAGAAGTTGGTATCTGAGGGCCGCTTTGATGAGGAACGAATAACAGAGCTTCTTCTCGAGGAACCTGCGCAATATTCTGGATGCAGTGGTACAAGATGCCTTGCGGACAATATCAATGACCTCAAGGCTCAGGTGGCAGCAAACCAGAAGGGAATCAACCTAATTTCCACACTGATAGGGGACTACGGCGAGGGTGTTGTCCAATTCTACATGATCTCCATCCAGAAAAATGCTGAGACCTCTGTAAGGAATTTGTTGAAGAGCGTCTACAAGAGATTTGAGGGGAAAGAACTCGTAGCGAAAGAGCACATGGATGATGGAAGCCCGATTTGCCTCAAAGTTGAAATCGACCCCGAGAAGGGAGAGGCGGAATTCGATTTTGAGGGTACTGGACCGGAGATGTACGGGAATATGAATGCTCCTGAGGCAGTCACTTACTCGGCCATCATCTACTGTTTGCGGTGTTTGATCTCGCAGGATATTCCTCTAAACCAAGGATGCCTAAAGCCAGTGCATGTTAAGATTCCGAGGCATTCATTTTTAAGTCCGAGTGATGGCGCAGCGGTAGTGGGTGGGAATGTCTTGACGGTACGTTTCCTACTTTGACTCTTCTTACTTCGTCGTCAATTAATTGTCGTGAATAGAGCCAACGCATCACAGATGTGGTTTTGAAAGCATTCAAAGCTTGCGCAGCTAGTCAAGGTGATTGCAACAATCTTACGTTCGGATATGGTGGGAGCCAAGATGGCGGCGACCATGTCAAGGGATTTGGCTACTATGAGACAATTGCCGGTGGCAGCGGAGCAGTAAGTTTCCATATTACAGTACTCTTAATTTGTGATTGACTGGTCCCCAGGGGCCCGATTGGGATGGAACCTCTGGAGTTCATACACATATGACAAACACTCGCATCACTGATGCGGAAGTCTTTGAGCGCCGATACCCTGTCATCCTCCGTGAATTTTCTATCCGCAAGGGTTCTGGTGGTATCGGTGCACATCGCGGTGGCGATGGAGTGATAAGAGATATCGAATTCCGAATTCCAGTTCAAGTCTCTATCCTTTCAGAGCGGAGAGTCTACCACCCATACGGCATGGATGGCGGCGGAGAAGCCAAGTGTGGACTCAATCTCTGGATTCGTGGTAAAGAGCAACGCCCAATCAATCTCGGGGGGAAGAATACCGCTGCAATGAAACCCGGAGAGAGGATCATCATCCACACTCCCGGCGGTGGAGGTTATGGCGAGCCAGATGAGGAGAGGAAAGTCAAAAATGTTCAAGATCCAAAACATGCGTGGAGAGGAGGGAGCCTAGCCAGCAGGCTCTCGACACAGGAAACAAATTGAGGGCGTCAAGTGGTCTCAAGCGTGTGCTTTTTTGTTCTCTTGACCGTAGACGATTGTGTACACAATTCGTTATTTTTTCAAATCAGCTATACCGCTAGTTTACCGAGTTCCTTGCACTTCTAGGGCCGTGGAGTACATAAATTTTTAGCGGAGATAAAGTACTATCGGTAGCAGAGAGAGGCAGAAACGACTTGGTCTAGTTCAGTTATTCCTTTTGTAGCTATCCTAGACCTTCGGCCTAGCTTTTCCCGTCTCCCTACTCTCCCTTTGCCATATGCCGATCCCGGACCTCCCGCCCAAGCCAGCCAATCTCCCAGCTAAGTAACATAAAAGCGTCGGGTAAATGTACTTTTGTAGCCAGTGTAATGTACTATAATAACTCAGAGATTTCTCGGGTGATGCAGACACTGGGGGAACACAAGCCCGGCCGTTTTCAAAAGTCAGTTTCCCACGACTAAGAGCCTGGCATTTGTTTTTAGAGCACAGTGCCGTAGCTTACCGGAAACCGGTGTTTTTTATTTCCCAATAACCGCAAACATAGCAATTGTGAGTTCCCTTTTGCTTTTCCGGAGTAGAGACCTGGAAAGCAGTGTCTCGCATTTCAGACTCCGTTAGCCGGGCTAGCGCAAGAAAGACACCCTAGGCCTCGGGAGAAATGCAGGGGGAAGAAAAACCAAACAAGCCTTTTAGATAAGCTACCAGCCCCCAGGTTCGCCGATAAGGGAGTGGTGGGGTGGTATTTGGCTGTTCTTTAGTAGCGTCATGCTCTCCCACATAGTCTTCTCAAAGCCGCATCCTTAACTCATTTGTCTCCCTGTCCCGGGAGATAGGATTCGGGTTCCCAATGTACATAATTTAGGAGACAGAATCAAAGCATATTATGATACTTGGGTAATGTTAACCCCCCGCTTTGGGACGCAACTAATATTCCCGTGCATGGCACTCTACCCCTACCGTAGGTATCCTACTGCAAGTGTAATACTGAGCTCACCTTTAGAGCGGGGTTTAACCCAGTTCCCCGCTCGGGAGGTTCCAGTACTTGTTGAAAACATCTGGTAATGGTTTTCGGGTGGCGGAGGCCCATGGGACGGGGGAGGGAGGCTTAGCGTAGGGGGATAGATTTTGCGGGCAGCAAGGGTATGGAGTGTTATGAATTGTGATGTTCAAAATGATAGCCAGAGTAAAAGGTTAAATTTCGCTTGTATCAGTAGGGAGGAGGAGGACTATCTCACGATCCGGCACATAGGTGGATGGCTAAGGATGGGTTGCAGCAAGGAAGGAGGGATGGAGGAGCTGAGGGAGGTGAGAAAAAGTAGAGAAAACAAGCTCGGTAAATTACTCAGGATAAACTCTTGTCCGTTGATTCCCTCTATGCGCCCACTCTTGTGAGCACAGGATATAGCTATGTACATATGTACATATGTATGAGGCTTCCATCCATCCTCCGTATAATAAAACACGCTTGCTGTCTCCCAGTTACGCAGTAATGCAGTAATCCGGACTTAGTCGCAGACAGACATTGAGCAACTTAACCAAGTGGGGGTGAGGGACAAAAGACATATCAAAAAGGTGAATAATAAGGAGAAGGGGATACTGGAAATTCACCGATGAGCTACGAATGTAGCCAAAAATTGGTTAAACAAATCCCAAACAATAAAACAAGGAGTATGGAGGGGGATGAGGTGAATGAGGTGAGGAGAAATTCAACATGAATGACCCATTCCGGGTTTGGCATCTGCGGTGGCTCCCGCGCGTAGAGCGCTCTCTGGGGCGGGACTGACTTAGGATCTTACTTAACCAAGATTCTCCCACCGCAGAGGAAGGTGTCAAGTACAAGTTACAGGCATATAGAACCCGAACACTCGAGTCCGAATTTTGTATGGAGGGTCAGATAAGCAGAGATAATTTACCATACAAAGGTTTTATCCCTGTCCTTCCCTGTACCAAAGAATAGTTACATCGGGGATACTAGTAGCCATGGAATCCGGGGAACATTTGTCCTCTGACAAAGAAAGTGAGTGTTTAGGAGGCAGAGCATAGATATTCACTGGAACCCCCCCCCGTTCCTGGCTCCATCGATATCATGAGAGAGTACTATGATTGGATGCCGACGTCCCTTTTTCTATTTTTACCAAAGATAAAGTATCAGGTGCCCGAACTGTCCATTTTCCGAGGAAGCAGTTAAAAGGTCAAGAAGAAAAGTATTGTCGGCCAGTTCCTATGGTCTAATGGCTTAGGAGACTGGTCCACTAATTTGAAACAGGGACCATCACAAGTTCGAATCCGGGGGGCAGTGGAGTAGTCGAGCATTTAAAAAAATGCTCGGCGAACCACTTTTTTGCTGGGGGGTAGGTCTAGGGTTGGTAATGCCCTTGGGTCAGTTCCCGCAAAATGTTGCGGTGGGACTGCTGGCTAGTGTTCGGGTACTGTATGCCCGTAACTTGTAGGTAAAGGGAGAAGGACCGGGTTTTATTCTTGGATTTCAGACCCTTGGGCCCTTTCCAAAGAGGGTTCGGGTGGCTTGGGCAGCTCAGGGGAGAAGACCTCTCCTGCTTGTAGGCTTGCTTCATACCCACATTTCGGAGTGAAATACGCGTGGCCCCACAGCAACTTTACAATTCCACTATGTCTACGCTGCACAGCTTGCAAGAGTGGTGTTCGGCCATACTTGTCACGCGTGCCAGGGTTGTTGGTTGCTCCCTTCTCTGGCCTTATGAAGAGGAAAGTGCCAGGTAACCTCTCTTTTATATCATACCTCTCTGAAGACTTTGCCCACACAAACACTCCCGGCAACAGTCACATAGTCTAACCTTATAAAATACTAGCTCCTACTACAATACATAAGTGAGGGATTTGGCAAAAACTCAAACACAATTCTACGACCTCCCGTAATCAGCAGTGTAACGTCCGATAAATATTCTCGAGACATTTCCCTGACTGGGCGGTCCGGTCCGTACCAAATACCCATTCCACGAAATATCACCAACGAGTAATTGCCCATGTGCGAACCATATATGAAAACATACAGCACTTTAAATAGAGCTTCTTGGAAAGAGGTATAGCTAGGGCCAGATGTATTCTAGCTATCCTTTTATTACTCGGAAATTCTTGATGAAATGCTCGGAAAAAACAAAAAACCCCTTTTGAAAGTGCCCACTCTTGACTGTTACTTAGAAATATCGAAAGACTTTGCACTGAGTAGCGTATGGCATTCACATGATATCTGCGAACAGGCAACCGCTCACACCTACAAGACATGCTTGTCAACTCCACCAGGACCAAGAGCTGGAGGGACTAGATGCTTGGATCCATCACTCGGAGCAGCCACTGATGACACCTTCAACAAGACCTCGAACTTGTACACTCGCGAGAAAAAATTGGTCACAATTTTACTAGATTGGCCACAACGAAAGGGTAGAGCGAAGGTGGGAGGGGGTCAAGGGGGGAGTAAAGAATTTGGGTTACCCCGCCTCTCGAATCATTGTTTCTCCTGTCCCCCATCCTTGGAGAAGTGACCAAGCCATCTGCTTTTCAAGCGCCGGTTTCTGGTGACCGCAGGTTCACAAATCTGCAACACCTGTGAAGGTTAAATCTCGCTGAACCCTTCTGCCCTGTCGGAGTCAGGTGCACCCTACGAGCGCCGATCTGGGTAGCCAGGAGAAAACGAAATCCAGGTTCTCCAAGTAATCGCGTTACTGACCAAAACTTAAACTCTGTCCCTGGGTTATAGCCATCAGCGGCAGGGCTGCAATTGTTCTTGTCTAGCGTGTTTAATAGCAGGAGAATTCTGTTGGGGATTACCACCCATAATTCTAATCCCTCTGGGAAGAAGGAAAAATGTGGCCTCGACAGGTGTTAAGGGGAAGTGAGGGGTGATTGAGCTCATGTAAAAGTTTGGGGTGGACTTTTTGCCCATGGGAAAGCATCAAAATTGGGTGGAATGGGTGTAAATGTTAGCGCACTAACAGTTGGCATCGGTCGAGGCGGAGGAGTCTCGGAGTCCCGGTATCTTTTCTAATTGTAGAAATGAGAGGGTTAAGTTAAAGGTGAATTGTGTTGAGAAGTGAAAGTGGAAGGAAAGAGTTAAAGAATAAGTCTCGGGTGCGCGACCAGAAGATGTTATGAAGAAAAAGGAAAGAGAAGTGGTGTGGAGGGATAGTTGGAGGAGGTGTAGGGGTAGTGATGGTGGAATTTCGCGGTGGGTAAGTGGATGTGAAGTAGAAGAAGTATAGCGGGAGGGGAGATGAAGAGAGGAAGGAGCTAGTACCACAGTTTGTGTCTGGGAGAGTTTGTGAACTTATGAACAATCATGATAGAGTCTACCAATTCCATGCAAAAAGTAGGGAGAAGGAAGGCTTATACTGGATTCGAAAACATAGAATGACACAAGACCTTGCAGAATTCCCTAACGGCCCAAAACAATAAGAGAACTAGCAAAGATCCCCCGAGACCTCAAGGGTCGGCATTCTCCTCTATGGGTACCCTTCTTTCAAAGGCATACCCACCCGTAAGGCTGCTCCTGTCGGAAATACCGGATCACGTCCGGTCACTCGCTTCAATGTAGCGATCACAGATGCTCACTCGCAGGATTTTGGTGTTGAAAGTAAACATATGAAGGATAACTCACAGTGGAGGAACGGCAGTAGATAAGAGGGCCTAGATGACAACTCAGTAGTAGGTATTTGTAAATAGAACAACTGTAAGTAAATAGACTAGTTTTTTTTATCACCATGATGTGCCGAGTCTCTGCTAGAACACCTCCTTCATCGTAGGTAAAAGCATTAAATGTCCATTCGTGCCCCCCCCCCCCAGTCGGGAAGAAATAGACCGCATAAACGAGGCGTACAAAACATGATGAAATTTCCGTATTGTCATCGGAGGGTGTATTCATAGTGTAAAACATGGTATCATAAGAACCGTACCTTACAATACTGTCTAGTGAACCAGGACCGCGGGGCAGACTGAACCAAAATGATACGAAAACAAGTTTTTTTTTATAAATACATATGGGAGAGCATTAAATTGAGTGGAGTAAGATATTTGTAGGGATAATAATAAGAATAGTAGCAGTAGCAGTAATAATAGTAATAATAATAGAAGGAGGGGGGAGAATGATAATAAGAAGAAGAAAAACATCATGAATTAAGGCAAACACTCATGAAAAAAAACTGACCCCGAACAATACATCCCACGTGAAATCAAGTCCTCCGCGCGATGGGCTGCCCAAAATCCTTGACAAACCCCTTCTTTAGTAGCCTTGCCCGTGCAGCCTTCACCCTCTCCTCCCTGTCCGATTGCTTGTTGAAGCTCTTTACCTCGTCCGGGTCCCCTTTAGGCACGGGACCTAGGCTGGAAAGCCTAGGGACGTCTTTCGCCTTTCTCTTAGACGCTGCTTGTGTTGCGAGGGCACCGGGTATTTTATCGAGCTTTTGAGTGCCCTCACTTGTCGAGTCGAATTCCAACAACCGCTGTTCCGCTTCCGCCGCATTAAGTCTCTGATTTATTGACAACATACCCGGATCAAGAGCGAGTGAGTGAGGGGAGGTCTGGGGAACACAGGGGGTGCTGAAGTGGTCGGGCGTGATCTTGGCCCATCCAACCTCCTCACTGGTAGCCTGGGCGGGGGGGTGCATGGAAACCGGTGTTCCGCGAGGTGCTAGCGTTGAAGTCGTGGCTGGTAAGGGATTCATAGCATGTGCATTAACTGGGGGGCTATCCGGGGAAACGAACGGTTTCGTGCCAATTGGGATGGGGCCGAAGATATCCGTGAATTCATCATCCTCATCCATGGTGGCGGGAGCTTGCGGGACATTGGTCGCACCCCAGGCGTTGGTGGCAGTCTCTTGTGGAGGGACAACCAATGATGAGAGGGTTCCGCTGACGCCGTTTCCTGCCCCCGGGCCTGTCGCCCATTTTGGATCTCCCTCGGTCAAACCACCCACGGGGTACTTTGATTCTTCGCGCTGCTTCGCTCCGTTGGCGGCCCTAGCACGACCTTTTTGTCCCGGTTTGAATTTTAGCTGGCCTCTGGAGGCGGTAGAGGAGACTAGAGGGGTTGTGGGCCCTGTTGGTTCTGGCAACCCCGACTCTCGCCCTCTCTGCATCGCTACACCGATTCTGGCTGGTATTGAAGTGCAGGCTTCTTTCTCGGGGGCTATAGTGTTGCTCGAACTCTTCAGTTCCGTGCCCATCCTAGCTGAAGGTAATGTAGTTGCGAGTTCAGAAGATGCGGGGTCGTTCACTGCAGTTGTTTCTGTTTTTACTTCATTCCTATGCTCGCCCCCCGGCTCTGATCCAAGGGACGCCTCACTGGGCCTGATAGCTCTCAGCTCCTCTTTGTCCATGCAGACTTCAAGTGACAGAATCTCCTTCATCATGTTCTCCAGAGTCTCGGCACTCACAGCCACCAATGACCACTCCTCGGGCTCCAGTAACGGGTTAGGGTCCGGACCACAGTCTAAATTTTCTAGGGCAACCGTCTGCAAGGCCTCTCCCATCCTCCTGGTCCTAGCTTTAACCCTCTGCTTATTTCGCCAGTGGATATCAAGAGCCCTCAGGGCAGTGTAATGTGATTTTCGACCAAGCTGAAGCCATTTCTTGGGAAGACTGGCTTTGGGCCTGTGATGATGGGACTTCAAGGTAGAAATTTTAGTATACAATCGCGCCTGCCATTGTGCAAAATCTAATATTAGTTCCCGCTACTAAATCAAGTCTTTAGGGAAAGAATCAAACTTACCCCCCCTTTCTTCAAACCCTTCCTCCACCGTGCTATGGCAGGCTCTCTTCCCTCTAGCATCTTGTGCCCTCCTGTAATCCCCGCCGTTATTGGCGTTACCGATTCCTCGTGTCTCCCTAGCTGGCTCGCTAGAATCCCCACACTTTCGGGCTGTCTCCGAGCCAATACATCTGCTTCGCCGGCTAGGCAGTTAAGACTCTGCTCCTGTTCCAAGACAGCATCCTCGGCGGCTATGGAGTTGAGGTTCTGATCAGACATCAACGTATCTTCCCCAAGGACTTGAGTGTCAACACTCTGCTCCAAAAATAACACATCTCTTCCCGTATCTATGTCGTCAAGCTCCTGATCCAGCATCATCGTATCACTCCAGAATTCCTCCGAAACCCTCTGAATGCGATCCTGAGCTTCCTCTTTGTATCGCCGACTAACATCCACAACACTCTGAGCAGTATACAGGCCCTCATAGAGAGACTTGGTAGAGATCTTAGCTCTCTTAGTGATTTGGTGGCGATTACGCGGAACCAAAGTAGAAAGATTGACCTTCAGGTGAATCAAGAAACAAGTAAGCAGTCGGTAAACTTAATATAACAGCGTGACGCGGCCCCATTCAGAATGAAGAGCTAGAAGTTGGAAGTCGGAAATCTTGGCAAATATAGGAGAGAGCAGAGTTCTTGTCATTCTGCATTCTCTAGCTTTCTCAGGCCAGCCGCAATCTCCAACTTCTAGTCCCCATCTATTCACAGGGCCACCATCACTCCAAGGGGTAAACAATTCTGGGGGGATTTGTCTTACACTTTTGCATGGCAAACTAAACAGCCATTCCTCCCCTATTTCCTTAATACGGGTAGCAGCAAATTTTCCAATTGCAAGCTTTTCAACCTGGTCGTGCTCCCTGTCTCCTCGCCTACGCCCTCCCAACCTAAGGGAAAGGTCGTATCTCCTAGTTGTAGAGCGCTTCTTCTTGAGCGGGTTCTCTAATTTGGGCGGGCGGGTAGGTAGAATTTCGGAAATAGCAATAGGAGTAATTGTGGGCGTTAATATCTCTAGTTCTAGAGCATCAGAGGCTGCGCCGGCGGCGCAAAGAGTACTATCGTGACTAGCGGGTGCTGTGTCCTCCGTTATAGGTGCTTTGGGGATAACTTGAACGCTAACTGAACTAGCAGGTGGCGTGCTCTTAGAAGCCGGAGCTTCTAGAGCAAGACCGACAGTATCAAGGAGAGTGAGAACGCTCCCGCCGTCTGCTGGGCTCTCCTCAGGCTCTTGGCTTCTGTGTGGATCCATTAGCATAGGTTACTACCGGATATAGTTCAGACCCCGCTAGTATCGCATTGACGGGCACTCCAGGGGACCAGAAAGTACACGGCAGAAATCTTGCTATTATTGGCAGCTCCACCCAGCTCGACCCAGCCGATACCCCCCGAGGAGCAAGCCGTTTCCCCCTGGGCCACCAGGCGCAACAAACGTCCCCCCCGAAGCAATGCGATATTACGTCACAATTTTTCAGAAAGAGGACTAGGTACTTACGTAAAATCATGCTGAAGCTCTTCCGTCTTCCTGGTGCTAGGAGCACCATATATCTTTCCGTCCACAGACTCCTTTGTCTGATCCCGCTTTAGGTTTCCTTTCCTCTGTTTACCAGGTTTAAGAGAAAGTCCGCAGCCTCCGCTAGAAGCATTCCTATCCTCCTTCTTGGGAGGGTTCTCTAATTTTGCTTGCCAGATGGGCGGAGCTTCAGAAATTACAACGTGAGGAAAGGTAGGGGGTGTGACCTCTAGCTTTAGTGGTTCATAAACTTGAACATTGGTGGAACTAGCAGGCTGTATGGTAATAAGCTCTTGAGCTTCGGAAGAAACATGAAAGCCAGAGGAACTCGGGGGTAGTGTAGTATCTAGCTTTTGAGCCTCCAAAAATACACCGGCGTTATCAAGGATTGCGAATACGCTCTCGCAATCTACTGGCTCTGTCTCCCACTCGGATTCTGCAAGTTCGCTGTTGGGAAGAAATATATTAGCACACTACCATATTCTGTCACCCCAGCCGCAATATCGGCCATTTTCAACGAGGACTCAATACTTACTCCAAATAGGACTTATGCCCCTCCACTCTCGAAAGAGCTGAAGCAGAAAGGACGACCCCACTTGCAGGCTTGTTTTCCTGGTCCCGCTTCTGATCTCTTCGTTTCTGCCTGCCGGGTCCTCTAGAAAACTCATAGTTCCCCTTGTAAATACGAGTACTCTGATTCTCAAGGGGGCTCAAGGCTTTGACCGGCTGTACATGTTGAGTTGCGGGAGCAATAGGAGACGAAATGGTGAAGGGTCTGATCTCCGGCGGCCCAGGTCCGGAAGCAGCTCGGACGTTAGTGGAACTAGGGGGTGGCCTGCCCTCAATTTTGGAAAGCTCCTGGGTAAAGTCGTAGGTATCTAGGACGGCAAGAATGCTCCCGTCATCCACTGGATCCTTTTCAATCCCCCCACTGCTATATATATAGTTAGCATAAATTGCCACTGCCCGAGATCCCGGCCCCGTTAGTATCGCATTGCTAGGAACGCTGGAGTACCAGCAACTGCGGAGTAGAAAATTTGCTTCTTTTCGTAGATTCACAAAACTCGATCGCGACGATAACCTCTGAGGAACAGGCTGCGTATTTCTGAGCTACCGCGCAACCCAAGTTCCCCCATACCAGGCAATGCGATACTACACCATGTATTTCTTTTCGGAATGAGGGCTGGTACTCACCCAAAATAAGGTTGTATCTCCTCTACCTCTCCAACCCGAGCGCCAACAAAGCCGTTCTCAAGCGCCGGCTTACTTTTCCGAACCTGCTTTGGCTCTACAGACCTCTGCCTGCCAGATCTAACACCAGCCCCATAGCCCCCCCTGGAAACACCAGTATGCCCCTTCCCAAGCGGGTTCAAGAAATCCGTTGACCGAAGAGAGGAAACTTTGGAAACCAGAGTAATTGGCTCACTGGGTGGTGCTGCCCCCTCTCCGGAAGCTTCGAAAAGAAGCCTAGCGGCACCAAGCAGCTCAAATAAGCCCTCGGCATTTTCACTGTTTCTTCTAAGTTATTAGCATACATCACTTTCCGTGATTCGGGTAGGCATAGACAGCCTCGCAAGCCACCCAAACATCCCCTCGCCCAGACAGCTAAACCCAAATAAGAAACACTCAATCGGTTTACTTGGGTGAACTGGGGTTACTGTTGACCACCGTTCGCTTCCTCATACCAGACCCGCTAATCTGTATCTGTCCGGGTGGGGGGGGGTTCGAGTGGCCTAGGAGGCTATGTATCAGATTTTTAGGAGGGAGAATGGGTATTACCTAAAATAACTTTGGAGTTTCTCTATTTCCATGATGTGAGTAGCGGCCCCGGTGTTTTCACCTGCAGACTTCTTCCTGCCCCGCAGTTTGTCGGCCCAATTCAGGGATGCTCGTGCGATGATAGGGGCACAGCTCCTCCCAGGAACGTCAGTTCCAGAGCCGACAGGCTTGTGAGAGGCGTCGGTGCTAGGGAAAGGAGGTTCGGCGGACGGGATAGGAGTTGGAGGTTCAGGCAGCTTCTCAGGGACAGAAGCCAGGTCGGGTCCCAAATCTTCCTGAACATGCCCTGTGTGCCCGCTAAGTGGAAGAGGATCTTTGGCCGCACCCGAAAGTTCCTCCTGCATAGTGGGAAAGGAGACCTTAGCTCTGCGAGCACCATCCGCCAGCCCCTTTTTCGGAATGTAAGAAACAACAATTTCCTGTGCCACCACGATCCACAGATGAAAATCCATCAACCAAAGACACTCCATCCATTCTTCCATACCCCAAAAAAAAGCCGAAAGATGGTCCCCAAAAACCACCACTAGAGCGGCCATAAAAAGTACAGTCCTACCAAATAAAAGTATAGCCCCAGCAGATAGTGGGACCCCAAACAGCCAGAATATTGCGTCCTTCAAGCTTTGCATAATGTCTACTGCCTCCTGGCCAATCTTGGTCCAGGACAGTGGCCCCGGGGCCCCGATAGTAGGGTAATTGTCATTTGCCCTTCGGCGGAGCCGGTCAACGAGCACGTCGGCGGAGTAGCCGATATTTCTAGATCCTCGTGCATTGGTGTAGTGGTCAAAGAAGGTAGAGTCGGCGGGATCAAATAAATGGGTAATATGTATGCCCATAAGCACAAGCATCAGGATGAACAAGGGGTACGCAAAAACAGTTAAAGGTTTGCCCGAGCACCTGGCTCGCTGGATATAGCTTGGCGTGGAAATCGACATCCCTAAAGACCTATCAGCGAGCTCAATCATTGTTTCACTGGCATGTGGAAAGTATTTTTGGTTGCCAAATTAGGAGAGTAATACGAGATATGAGAAAAATGTAATCGGTGTTTGAAAATTATGATAGAAATAGGGTTCAGAAAGTATTGGTAGTTTCAGTGATTGGGGGATTGAGAAGAAGAAGGGAAGTATTAAGGATGGCAGTGTTGAGAAGTATAATAACAAAGGAAGAGAGCTCACCCGCCCACTGTGGGGGCAATTTTTCCCACAAACAGTCGCATTTCCCTTTATATCATATCATAGTATATTATGATACCAAAATACTAAGGGCTCAAACCTGATGTCAAAACAGCAAACCAATGCCCAAACGACGTTCCCACAAACAAACAAGCGCCAGCACATAAAGCTAGACCTATTTTATATTGCGTCCTCTTAAACGCCCTAAGCCTACCCATAGTTCAACATCCACATGAGACTAAGAGCCCATTTGGCAAAAATGGGATCGCACCGTTGGGCGACCTTTTCCTCTGTGAAAATGACCTTCTCTCCGCTTTGAAAGGGAAGTAAAAGGGTCATTTGTATGGGAGAACGGAACGGAACCGTTGTGGCCAAGCAGGCTCTAAATAGAAAACGATATGACACATGATTTGGGATGCCCGAAGTTCTAGATAAGCCAACAACATACACTTTCACTTTTTGACCATGAGATTGATTTACAAGCTTACCAATGTAGGGATACTTCCCCAGGTACTGTGCATATCAATTCCAGAAAGTGGATACCGCAAGCCTCTCTTTCTATGGCAAAGCATGGCGTCTGGCAGTTCTTCCAACCTCCCCACCCAAGTCAGGAAGCAGAGACTCAAAGTGGTCATCTTAAATTCTATTCGTCCCCAAATCCTACCCCCCCCCGAGGGCAATCTCCGATGCTCTTCCCTTTCCCATAGCCGCTTTAGCCAATGATTCTTTTCCATTGGCTAAAAATTTCATCTCCTGCCGAGAACCGGATATCTCCAATCCCACCTTCATCGCTCTGCATAGTACAAAACTCTCTGCCCTCTATTAAATAGTGTACCCCATTGCCCTGTGAAGACCCAGGTCCAAGAGCCACCACAAAGCCCGATAACAGTGAAACAAAGTGGTGGGAAACAATTTCACCAGGGCAAGCCACTGAATCATGTAATATCACTCGATGGTTTGATAGTTCGAACTGTGAGCCTACGCCGGCTGATAGGGCACCGCACTGCAGGTCAGCGTGGACTTCCCGCACCCCGTTAGATTGACTGGCCTTAGTTATCCCATCTAAGGCCTATAACTACGAAATACAGTAGGAACTCTAATAAACGGGCTCCACGCCAGACCTCTAGAATTCTTCACATGGGATTAAGGAGAGAAAAACCTCAAAACAAACTGCCCTTCAAGCCTTCACCTGACCGAGAAAATAAATACAACAGATGGCACTAGGAGAGGCAACACCGAGGTCATAGCACGGGCACAATCATTGAGTTGTTGCTGTGAAGGATAGGGGGATATGCCGTAAGATGACAGGAGAGATTAGTGAAGGTTAGGATTGAGACGTAGAAAAGACAGCCGGCCCGCCAATTACAAAGAGGGTCCCTCCCCGGACCCCAAAGAGAAGCAACTAAGTTAGATACAGGTCAATTAAAAAATTCGGCACAAAATCCTGTTTGTCTGTTGCACCCACAGGCCGGTATGCACCAGACGATACCAGCTATTCTCCAGACAGAAACGTGTCATACGCAAAAATTTAGAGGCTATTTGGCTCACCAAGCGCTTTCATAACGACGAGCCAAACACTACTATTATCTCAAAATTAGTTTTTGGGTAACGAGCGGCTCAGACGACGGCGTTACATTTTTTTTGAAATTCGGGCGCCTACCAACCACGGTCGCACAACCATGATTGAAAGAACCTCATACCCTATGTGAGAAACGCTCAAAAAAATGGTGCTGGTTGCTGCGAACCATTGCCTATAATTCACATTTACCAAACAGTCCTGTAATTACAAACAATGGTTTGGACGCCCAAACGTGTCACGCCAAACAGCCCCTAAGTTTCCTGTATCCAAGACTACGCACTAATCATTTCATAAATTCTCACTCGGAGCATAAACCATTTTAATCTATCGACTAGGGACATGTCTCCCCATGGCAACCCCCTTTCCCCTCTCCTCTTGTTGAGAGGTATCCGGAGTCTATGGATGCGAGCTGTATCACGAGTTCAAAAGGAGAGCGGTCTCCAGAGTAAGCCAACAACTTGTATTACTAGCTGAACAAAGAGAGGATTAGGAGAGAAAAGTAAGAAAAGAAGAGAGCGGGAAAAAGAAGAGGGGTGTAGATATTGAGAGAGGACAGGGGTGACGCAAACGGTCACGAGGTGTCACTCGTAACCACAGCAACAGAGATGATGAGAGCACGACTGTGACCACAGTTTCCAACACCTCTCCCAATGAACTGAGCTACCTAGTTCACTTCCTACACCGAATACATCAAAGTTCCATACCCCAATTGATCATACCCGCCGCTGTTCGGGCCATAATCTCCACCCCCTCCCTCTGCACCACCCCCAGCTGCCCTAACCTTCTCCACGTACAATTGAGTGTACTTGACGTTCTTCCCCATAATCTTGCCGTAGCGGTTATACAAGAGCTCCCAAATCGGCCTTATATTGCCTCTGCTATTATTACTAATCACCGTCTGAGTAACGTCGCTGTTGACATAAGTCGTGTAGGGAACATCGAATCCGAGATTGAACTTTGCGGCGTACTCTGCCCCTTTAAGAATGCGGTCATCCAGATAGATGAATAGGTTGATGCCCTGATTATACGCCATCTGCGCAAAGATTCCGAGCAAACCAGCAACCATCATGTTATGTCCCTGATCGCGCCCCGATTCCTGCAACTGTCCCAAATCCTGCCCTTCAACATCCTCGTGGATCTTCCAGATAGCCTTGGTGATAGCGCCATTTCCAGCACCGTTGTAAAAGTAGTGGACAGCCTCGTTGAAGATGGACTGGTTATCTGCCACGACGCCGATAGCAAGGATGCTGTTGAGGTTGCAAAGGTCCCAGTTTGCCCAATAGTGGTCTACACGGGCACCGTTGTGGTTCATTATGAAATGGCGGCTCATGGGGTAGAATATGTTGACGAGCATATCCTTCGCAGCTTCGAACCCGGTCCAGTCCGGGTAGTCGCGAAGTATCTCAACAACGTTGGCCATCTGGTACCCGTAGAGCCCCGATGCGAGGAACCTGTCGGCTGAGCCGCCGATTTCTGTCAGCGTGCTCGACCACGCATCAACGATTGCGGCGCTTGCTTTGGCGTATTGCACGTCATCAGTGACCTTCCAGCGCAGTGCGAGGGCGTACGCCGAAGCTATGTCTCTGTAGAACTTGACGTAGTTCTGGCCTTTGGGGTTTTGGCCCCTGTAGACCACAGGCACCGGCGATGCTACCCAGCTAGTTTGAGCGTGTCGATTTGCGATGAGTTTTTGGTAGCCGGCATACCAGGGCTCTGCCTTCTCTGCGACTTTCGAGGCTACGCGGGTGAAGTCTTCCGCATTGTGGAGGAGGCCTGGGTGCACGAGGGCAGTGGCCAGCGGGGAGAATACGGAGGCATATAAAAAGAGTGAGGGCCTCATACTGATGGTATGTGCAGACTTTAGTGAATTTGCTAGAGAAAAAAAGGTTCAAGTAAGGGCATCTAGAGTTTATATGTTTTCTTTCAGCACGGCAATGCCCTTGGTGGATTTGATATGCAGAGTAGGGAAGAGCCACAGCCATTCGTGCCACTTCCTTTTCTCCGCAAGAAAGGCAAGCCCGTTAGTTTTATTCTAGGACCGCACCGGCTCAGGAATGCATTACCTATTCTCACCAGCTTAGCAAAAAAAAATTCCAAGTACAGCACGAGCGAGATTGAGCTCTGTGGTGCCTACTACCTTTCCCATACAAGAAGTATCCGAAAACAGGAGTTCACAATATATTACAAAAGGTCAGCGCAAACCCGAGCACCCATACAAATCTTCAACCCCTCCCCTCGGATATTTCTTGCCCGGAACAAGAGTCTCCGGGCATCCATACGAAGAGGGCCGTCGGCGCACGCCCCTTCCAAGTCATACTAAAAAGATTTCACACATCACAGTTAGAAAACTAGGTAGAGTGAGGGCAGGGAATCCCCGCACCCTGTTCCTTCGTCTACCTAAAACAAAGGGACAACCTCCGAACCAAGCAGGTAGGCTAAGCTTTTTTATTCACTGAGAAAGCCTAAACTCGCCTAGTGCGCTAAGTCGTTTTTTCGCACCAAAGGACTGAAAATCCTTGTATCTGACCAATCCCAGTTAACCGTTACCAAACCAGGCCGTAGAGCGCCTGGCTACGAATTTGATTGTTTCAGACAAACCAAGGGATAGTTACCCAAACCCATGCAAGAATTAGGCATTGGTCCAACATAGGATGATTTGAGGTTTACTTTGGGTGGGTTTGCCGCTCTTGGTAGTTTACATTTTTATAATACTACATTATCCCCGCACCAAGCCAGACGAGCCCCCAGTTCGCACGACCCAGATTCCCACACCACTATCCATTCTAGTCCCTCTAGCAAAATAATATGCGCGATGGAGCAGACCCTCATTACAAGTACGAGAGGCTCCCTCCCTCCCTATCTACAGAACCCGGAACTAAATCCCGACAGTAATGAAAGGTAGTGCCCCACATCTCGACCATCCGAATTCAACACGGCTAAACCAGGAAAACTCTATACACAACCTCCAGCCCCGGGATAATCCCGAACCCGCACCCACCCCCACACACAGATATTGTGCTTGCGAAAGGTGTAATTTAGCAAAAGAGATTGCACAGTATGGTACTGTACTATTAGTTTCTCCCTCCCTTTTTTCAAAATTTCAAAAAAAAAAGGCTCCTAATTTAAGGGTCTACCTATGACAACCAAAACAAGATTTAAGGGCTCCCCACGGAGGTGGTCGTTTTGAAGGCCCTAGTGAAGGCGGCGGGAGGGGGTGCAAGGTTTGACTCTTAACCTAGTACTCGGCTTATATGTAGCTCCCGGGCGCCGCGGATGAGATCGGAGCACAAGGCACAAATTCAGAAGGAAGACGGTTTAGAACCTGGGGCTCGGTGCAATGATGTGCTAGAATAGGACTGGGCAGTTGTGCCCGAAATTATTGTTATCCTGTTCCTGCCGGAAGAGGTAAGGTTAGTTTTGCTGGGTTGGACGATTATTAGAAAAGCTTCTCTTTTTGAACACCCTAAAGTGCTTCTACTGCACTAGTACTAGTACACCAAAGGGGACTTTTACCCCGATAAATTCGATCTCCCTAATTAAAGTAAGTGGTCTGATATTGTATATCTACCCATACAGAAGAGGACGATTTCAGCCCCCACATTTTAAGCACCTGTCTACTAAAGCTCCAGTCTACAAAATTTAATACAGTATTGTATCATACTAGGATACTAGATGCTAAGCCTCCGCCACCCAGAGCCTTCCAAAACATCAACTCTCACCACGCATTTTACAAGCCACACTTCCTCTAGGACATCCCCATACAGCAGCTTAGGAATTCGAATAATTGAAACCCGCGCTAGGATGCCTAAGACTCCTAGGGAGGCGAAAGCACTGCCAAAACTAACCGCTTTAGCCCCAGCTTAAAACGGAAAAGAGAAAAAAAACTGGAGCTTGCCATCAAAGGCAACTCCAACGTCCTAAGGCGAGGTTTAATTATTCTAGTTCTCACTATACATCATCCGTAAAAACCTATATTCCGATTACACACTGGAGATTACACACGAGGGAAGCCTACCTTGCAGATCTTCGAAAACCTCAAACGGCCCCATAACAAACTCCCAGGATCCGCATCGTAAGCCCCAACCTCCCGCAAAGATCCCCGAAGGGGCAGAAAGGACCAACTCCCGGCACCCCTCCCCGAGCCCCCGACCCAAACAAGCACCCCCGTTATCAACAGCCTCCGGATATTACTCGGCCCAAAGTTCACGATACTTTCCACCCAAGGCATGATAGAATCTACCACAGCATAATAACTTAAGTCCCCCGCAAAGAAACCCCGGCAATGTTGTGTTGGCGGAAGTCCCTGGAGCGCTGCAGGATTTTAGAAGACTTCGCAGGTCCCACCCTATCATCACCTTCTCCAAGGCCGCCGGTCCGCCAGCCCTTCGGCTTTCCCAATTTTCCCTCAGTTTTTCCCCCTTTCCCCGATGCCACTTGTAAGGGCTCATTTTGGTTCTCCAACCGACGGAGGTAAAGCGAATAGTTTAAGGGAGTAATGTAGGTTGTGGGAAATTGCGATTGGCAAAAAAATATCCCCAAGAAATCCCAGCTCTGACGATCCTTTCGAAATTGATAATGCCGATATCCCGCTTCGATCTTGACGCCTTTCCCCAAATTTGGCAGAGGTTTCAGGTTTCATAGCATACGGGTAGCCCTGAAGGATTAGTTCTCATTTTAGCCCCTCCACCTGAAGTGATATATGGTGCCCTAATCCTCGGGTCGCTTTTACCCACTCGGGGGTGGACGAAAGTGATGGTAGGGACAGGAGTCTGAGATGCCAAGCTCCTTTACTCTTCTTAGCATTATCCACCGTAGACTCTGGCCTAACAGAGACCGTTGCCAAGGAGGGGGATCACAAGACTCTAGCCAATTAGCAGGAGAAATCAGGTTTGATTGCCCGTTCACTTTGATGTTTTTCGATTTTCTTTCCACACATAAATTTAGTATAGCTCAACACCAATTTTAGCCACCTCCCACTTGGCAACGGTCTCTGTTTGGCCAGAGTCTACGGTACGCACCAACCACCAGCAACACACATTTTGTGAATCCCTGCTTTCGGGGGCCTCTTCCCTAGGACAAGTATCATATAGAGATCCATAGAATAATGATCAATAGAGAGGAGCTGCCGCATGAACATCTCAAGAAACGCGTCATCGTTACCATAAGACGACAAGAGGAAATACAGGAAAGTCATTTCCTAAGCACCTTCCTTAAAAGAACCAACTATCCAGCACCCCTTAGATTACGGCCCCCCACCATGCCCCACCGTTACCTTACCGAACGTTTACCAGCTTCGATAACGGTCGCCATGCGTTACCCCCACATGTCCACTTACTCAAGGACAGAGATCTCGTTTGGCGCACACACTATATCTCCCTTCAAGGTATATACTTCCAGAAGCCTTGCTAATTCCAAGACTATGACCTAGACCCCTAGGGAATCCAAGCCGATCGAGAGCAAATCAGAGCCTCTCGCCCCCTTTCCCAAGAAACCTAATATGAGCGGGAACTCAAGCAGCCACATCAAAATACAGCAGAAACTCTCCTCTCAGCATGCCTCACCCCCGTCTTCATACAAGTGGCCCAGGAGACCCGAATCTAGCTTACCAAGGTTGAAAAGACACCGAAACACCAGACCCAGCGCCAAAAACATCTCTATGTACTGGGTCCACAAATGCGGTCATTAATTTTGCGCAAATTTTTACCCCCGGACACGGCTCGGGGCCTCTCGGGGTCGAGGAATCTACAGACTGATAGCTAGTCTACATCGCCCCACCCTAAACCACGTCCGCTCGCACTCGACAACCTATATCAGTCTTGTGCAATATAGCAAAGCACCGGTATACCTGTACCCTGCTATACAAGTACTTGTCCCAGGCTATAAGTACCCCGAAAACAGGGATTAAAGAAATATATGGCAAAACATCCGTGCGTGTCTGTGCCCCCATACAAATGATCCCCCTTCATTTTCGGGTACTTATGTCCTGGGACAAGTAGTGTGTCGCGTGTGATACTTCTCTTAATTAGCAGCCCTCAGCCTCCTTCCCTTTGGGGTGAGTTAGGGTTAAGGTTTCCTTGGCACGGAAATGATTTGAAGGCAGGGTGGTGCTCGTAGAACCACAAATCAATCGAACCTTCACGCCTTTCAGCAGCTTTATCTTGGAACACTTAAAACCCTCCCCACTACCATACCCTACTATGCTGGCCAGCCGATCTATCCACAGTCAGCCGATACCGGCAGTGTTAATTCCAAAATCACCAGGAATGGCTACATCTGATGAGGGCCCAAAGGATATGCGTGGCTATCACCACTAGAATCTCAAAGCAAACAACGAGGTGTGAGTACAGACCAACCGGATGGGGTGGGAAATTGGCTCCCAGGAACCAGCGAGTTTCTAGAATGGAGCAATAGCAGGATGAATGGTTACCGGGCTGTCTTACTTTGCTGAGACGACCCGGGCGTGGGCAAGATATATCTCAAGTGCGAAATACCATATTCTTAAAGAATCATTTCCAACGACCTACAACGCCAGCTCCTAGGATTAGCAGTCTGTACAACATTTTTGGCGATAGGGATATCGCTGTTCTGGTGCCTTACTATGGCTGACTTCCTTTCCCAGCAGAAACAGTGGACACAAACATGTTAGGAGTCATCCTAAAGCAGCTCGTCGGGATAGGTGAAATCCCGAGGGCACATACGGCACGCCTATCGAGAGGGGAAAAAGTTCAGCTAGTGAAGTCCACCATTCCCTGATGTTGCGGGAATGCTAAAGGCGATTATTACCCCGATTCAGTAAGGGCTTATATATATCAATACATTAGATGAATTAACTCGGAAGAACCGGTCGGGGCTTCTCAAGTCACTGAGGGATATCGTTCTGGAGTCACCTAACACACAGGTGGTCGCAATCTAAGAAGCCCTGCGTGGGGGAGAAAATCAGAAGATATTTCAGTAAGGCGAACCACACCCGATAGTCCGAACGAGGGTGAAATTTCAAGATATCTCAAAACGAAGTTAGATAGGGGCGATCCGGACGCAGTGTACGATGGTTTAAGAGCGGGTATCACGAGGATCATCCCGGAAGCAGCCTCCGAGATGTGAGCAGAAACTCCATCCACCTTCCCAATCCAAGCGCGCCTTATCCGCCAAAATTAGGTCCTAGGCTCCCGCCTATTTGGCTCAAGATCGATGGAATCTGACAAGGGGGAAATATCTACCCCACGACCCAAGGCCACGGCCGGAAGGATGAATACAAGGCAATGCTGCCACGAGCTAAAGCACAGAAGGGAAACAAATCCAGACTAGGCACCTAAATCCCGATGCGGGTATCACATTCCGAGTGACCGTTAGACGTCAACTAGTCGCAGCATGCCTTGAGGGCCGATAGAGACTAACAGCTGTGGGCACTCAGAAAATTCCTACTATACAGAAACTGCTGCAGAATGCCGCATAATTGAACCGTGCGCTAGATAGTCCAAAACTCCCTTCCCTAGAAAACCGACGAAAAGACACAGCAAAAGGAACGACACGGAACACAGTTCAACCACTTAAGATACTACAGAACGGGTGTTCCCTAGGGTCCGCGGAGGTGAAGCAATGGCACCAGTGGTGTGTTGATCCACCCCGCTCAACAAGTGCATCTCTCACAAGATCCCGCTCTCTCCCATAATCCCTACTAGAAAATGGCCAGGCTTTCTTGACTTACTCCAGCCTCCAGCGCGTCAATGACCATTTTCCTACAATTAATCACGTTCAGTCAGCAACTCCTCTAGTCCGGTATACAAGCCATCGCTATGTAACACATACTAGAATGGAAATCACAGAAAGTGTGAAACTGCCCTCACCGAAACTCCCCGACGGCTACAATAAGCATGTATTCCCCGACCTACTTCTTTGTCAAAACTCAAGTTACCAAATACTAGTGGACCCACAGGGATTCACGGTGCCACTTTTTTTTGGAATCATAGAGATCACAGTTTCCCTATGTGAAATGAAAGAATGGGACCTGAGCTGGGAATATTCCAAGAGCACTGCCGCAACGGCGTGGGCAGCCAAAAAGCGATGACAAAGGCCGAACACTGCTCTCGTGGGCTGCTGCCAATGGCTGTGAGGGGGCCGTAAATGCTTTACCAGAACAGGAGGATTCCAATCCTGACTCCCGATAACACCGACTAAACACCAGTCCCGTGGAGTCGATAGCACGTATAGGAGTGTCGTGACGATCCTCCAGAATTTAAAGATGCCAATCGTGCATGGTAAGCCTATCTGAACAAGCCACGGCAACATGTGCATCTGAGAATCATATGAGGGGATCCCAAAGATGTGATTTAAACTCAAAGTTCTTGATCCCAAATTGCCAGCCCACAATAACTCAGCCGAGCCCTTCTCTTCTAAGGCATCCGGCACATCTCCACCTTCGCCGAAACCCATTCTCAGATTCTGATATTTTTCGCTGCCGAAAGCCCACAAAATACTTCAGTGTTGCGGTTAATCATCACTTGTCATTCCCTCCTCTTCAAAATGACCTCCTTCATCTACCCTTTGGGTGGCAAGTGAGTCCTTGCCATTTTGTATGTTAATCAGGTTCATAGCCTTTTGGCTCTATAAGCCTAATGATATATAATAATAATAATAATCTGCCTTTTTGGTCCTTGTTATGTCCACCACCCCTCGTTGGCGACTAGCCTCGCCATTATCTGGTCTCTGGCTTCCACGAGTAGAGTAGAGTAAGACATCCAGTACTAGACCTAGGCCAGCAGCATATGTGCACTTCTTCGTGAAGCCCAGACCCAGAGCAGGGCGACACATAGGCCATTGAATGAATCCCCCCTCCCACTGGCCCCATTATTCTACCTGTATATTCACCCTATCATGTAATCCCTTATTCTCTTTAGACCCATTTTCCTCCACCACCTCCGGCCACACGCTCCACAATTCATACTGAAACTCATATATACACGCTACCCTAACCACCCAGGGTATGATGCCACGAATACGCAATACAACTGTAAAACCCACCCAGGGAAACCGCAGAGGTGAGATCATATAGTTCCCGAACACTAGCCAGTGCTCCCACCACAACATTTAGCGGGAATTGACCCAAGGGCGTTCATTACCAACCCTAGACCTACCCCCCAGCAAAAACAGTGGTTCGCCGAGCATTTTTTAAAAAAAAATGCTCAACTACTCCACTGCCCCCCGGATTCGAACTTAATTAGCCGACCAGTCTCCTAAGCCATTAGACCATAGGAACTGGCCCAGAATACTTTTTCTTCTTGATCTTTTAACTGCTTCTTCTTCAGAAAATAGACAGTCCAGGCACCTGATGATACTCTCTATCTTTCGTATATATAAAAGGACACATCGGTATCCAATCATAGTACTCTCTCATGATATCGATATAGAACCAGGAACAAGGGAGAGAGGGTTCCGGTGAATACCTATGCTCTGCCTCCGAAGCAACTCGCTTTCTTTATTAGAGGACAAATGTTCCCCGGATTCCATGGCTAGTATGATATCGCCGATGTAACTATCCTTTGGTATGATACAGGGAAGGACAGGGATAGTAAACCCTTTGTATGGTAAATTATCTATGCGTCGTATCTGACCGCCCATACAAAATTCGGAACTCAAGCGTTCGGGTTCCATATGCCTGTAACTTGTACTATTATTGCTATGATACTACGACCGCCACCAACCCAGATTCTCCTCAATTCAGGAAAATTTGACCCCTGTATGCCTCAATGCTCATAACGCACCCAGCTACTCCGGGGAATTCCTCCCCCCAATTAGCAAACCACCTCCTCCGCGAGGTCCTGCTTCATTAAAGCCTGGCCTACCTGGCCCGTTGGGAACACTGTCTCTATGTCAGCCATTTGCTTTTTAGTCCTTTATTATCTTCATATTTGTGTTCTCTAACATTCTTTTCATCACTATAATTGCTCTTAACTATTAGGGATCTAGTGTTCAATTATTGACGATTGGATCTGCGGCGCCCGCCCCCAGTTTTGTTCAAGATCCTGCTCCATACAACACAGGCTCTCCCACATTAACTACCACATCGGGTTCGGGAACCAAGGGCCGATATAACCCCTGAAGGCCTTATATACCGTAAGAGCCGGAATAACAGAACCTCTCTCTAGGGTGTTGGAGTCGCATTTCCGAGTAAAGTCCCGTACTTCTTTTTTTCCCCGGTCTTAAGCTGGCAGCTGAAGAGATCTGTTATTTTCGCTGTGTTCTCTCCTCCTTATCTAGAAGGGGGAATGTCGGATGTCTCAACTCGATATTCTATCATTCCAGTCGTATCCTACGAGAGTAACAAATGCACAAAGCACGGTTTTTGTTTTAAACCACTGAGAATCTCTCATTAAACACCTGATTAAGAAACACCTCTGTTGAAATCTGCCAGCAACTCGGGAAGATACACAGTATCGTACCCACCCAGTAAAATCCCAAAATTCTGGTTCCAGTAGGATAAATATTAGTTCCCAAGTTTACTTTCATGAAATACCTAGCTGGCGCAGTGGTCAACACTCCTGTCGCAATAGCGGGAGCCCAGGAGTTCAATCCATGCTGACAATCAGTTATTATTGAACGATCCGTCATGTAGGGCAGGATAATTAAAAAATCCTGGCCTATGGGGACTGGGAGATTGAAGAACTTAGCCCTCATCAATAGGGCTGTGGGGTTTAACAATCCTGCTACGAGGAGGTAGAATCCGACTCTAGACCTTAAAGGTTGGCGATCGGCGGGTAGCAGAAGCAAATGGGACGGGGGGTTAGTAAAGAAGAATAAATAAGAGTAAAAAAAAAGTATAAAAAACAAAGTAAAATATAATAATATAAAAAAAATAGTTTTTTTATCTTGGAAAGGCAGCTGTTCCCCCTCTCCTTATTTATTGCCTTGTATACATAGCTTTTTTCTTATTAAAGTGAGGTAGTACTAGTGGGGAGTGCACTGTACCAGTACAGAGGCGATTTCCCTTGTTTCCAGATCTTTACCTAAGGCTTCACACGATGCGCAGTGTCCTCAACTGTCCGAGACAGCATCCACCAGGCTGGCCTGCAGATAGCAGGTACTGTACGTGTAGAATCTTATGAAAGTCGGAATGGCGCTAAAGCGAAATGAGGTGCAACTAAGGCAGCCGAACCAACATGAAGGTATGGAGAACACCAAGTCGCCACAGTTTAAACATATAGAGAGTGGTGATTGGGCGGGGTCACGAAAATCATCACTAGCGCCATTCCGACTTTCATGAGATTCTACAGTAGATGTACAGTCCGGCACGACCAGGTTTTTGGGAAGCCTGCAGGCTTCCTGGATCCCCAGCGAGACAGAGAGGCTTCCGGAATATTTCATTAGGTTAGTAAATATTTTGATTATACGCATCGGAGATCTTCAGATGCCCACAAAAGAATACCTGTAGTTATCCACAAAGATGACTGCAGATATGTGGAGATGCAGGCAGATATCTGCAGATCAGGCTAGATCTTTGAATATTCCTCCCTCTATCGGCTTCTTATCCACGACAGTTTCACGGCAACAGAAATAAAGAGTGTTAGGGTGCGGTGCTGTGGGATACCACGCTCGCCTTCCGAATTTGCTGGTTGTCGGGTGGCAAGTGTTGAAAAATATGAAATAGTAGAGCTCTATACCGGAAACCTGGGAGAGCGAGAGATGCTCAAGAACTACATTCTATCTAAGGGAGCCGGAGGGGCCGACTATTCATGCAGCAATAAACCAACATATATCCAGAGTGGAAGAAGAAATCCGAGGCGACAATATGGAAGACATAATTAGAGAAAACGAATGAGAACAGAATTGCATCCATTATGATCAATCGATCTAGAGTAATGAAAATGGGAGAAAATACAAATAGGCTAAGTTGAACTTAGACAGCACTGAAGCGGAGCTAGGGCGTACTGACCAGCGTTGTGGTGTTCGAAGACTTAGAAAGTGCATATCCGAAAGTATAATTTCAACAACAAGGGAAGGGTAGTCGAGTGATCCTTTGTGACGCACCCTTCTTCTTTTTTTTTTCTTTCCCTTCTCCTTTGAAAGGGAATGCTCGCGGGCTGCTACTGCCGGTGCAATTCGCGTGTATGTGGATGACCTCGGTCGCCCTATCACATCCCAGCTTTTGTTAATACCTCTCCCACTCAAGTATCAAACGACGACTTACCCCTGTGATGGAATACCGGTATTCCAAGATGACACGAACTTCACCGCCCACCAACCTTCTCCCTGTATCCAAAAGAACAGAGGGAAAATGAAATAAGCAAGAGAGAGAGGAATATCACAGATCCTCCGGCGAAACGGTAAGTGAATAAGCAGATATAAAAAAACCGCTCTACGAGAGACATGATATGATACTCCGATAGATACAATCTGGTCCCGTCACGGCATGAGGGATCACCCAACAGACCGATGGATTATACACACCGCACCGCACAGTACTGCGAATAGATAACCCAGTATCCAAAAAAAAAAAAAAACTTGAAATCAAATTTTACGATATATCTCTCTCCCTTCGCTCAGTAGGTGATCAATTCCAAAAAACTACCAAGCACTAAACAATAAAATATGGCAGTGGCACTGTAGAGTCATGGGAAGACAACTTGATACAACCCTGCACTCTATCCGCCTTTCCATCTGACTTGACTTTATTATATATTTTTTCTCTCCTCCTTCAAAAGGGCGTCTAACCTCCCAACACCAGTGCCCGAGCACCGAGCAAACAAGCAAGCAGCGCTCCCGCTCGTCAACTCAAGATGCATATAAAGCTCAGCACCTTAATACGTAGTAGTGGAACTAGGTAGTCTACCGATCCGACTGTTCTTAACTTATCCTCCAGGTTAGATCGTTTCCTACTTTTAGTGCAGAGAAGTACTGTACTTAGGGTCAGACGGGGGGCGTTTTCAAACTATACAGCCACTATCCTCACAAACAAGCCCCACGTTCAGAAATTATTATTCATGTTTCATTTGTTTTCTCAAGCTAAAGCCGTGTAAGCTATGCAGCAAACAACGTGTCGCCAAACCTCACTCCCTGATCCACATCACAAATCCAGGAAGTGAAGCATAAAACGCATAAAAAGCGTAGTATGGCGAACCTCGTCCATATGCGTAAGCCCCAACCCATCCACCCACCCACCCATCTACCGAGAGAAACATACAACAGCAAGGTATCATTCCAGACTTCCCAAGCCTACCTCAGCCCGTCCATCCATCCATCAATTACCCAGTACCATGCCACCAACAAACCCTCTTTTCACCTCCCCTCCCAAACTCCACAGCTTCTACCGCCCCTTCGCCGCCGCCGCATTACTAGCCTCTAAACAACCCCCCACCCCGACCCCCAGTCAGCCCTCCATCTCGGCCTCCCACTACAAGAAATCAAAAAAAAAACATACCTCTCCTCGTAGCATCCTCCAAAAGCGCCGTGTCTACCGCACCAGCTGGCAAGTGCACGTACCTGACGACGCTCCCGCGAATGAACACGTTCCGAACGGCGGCCAGATGCGGGTACTTGGCCTCCTCGAGGACCATTATGTCGTCCAGCTTGATGTTTAGGAACTGGTCGACAGACTTTAGCGTGCCGCGGATGGACAGGTCGTTCTTTAGCTCGATGGTCACTTCGTGGTCTACCAGGGTTTTGAAGAAGCTGTCGGCTGGTTGGTTAGTTTGGGATGGGGGATAGACGGGAGGAAAGAAAAAAGGGGGGTGCATGCCTGAAGAATAGCATTTTCTGTTTGGTGTTAGTGGCGGTAGTTAGTAGGTGTGATAATTGCTGGGGAGATTGATCCGAGGCGATCGATTTTTTCTGTGCCCCGTCGACCAGTTGTTGCGGGAGGAAAAGTTGGAATGTTGTCTAGTGGTAGGGTAACCAGCGATCCCCCGCACTAACCTAATCTATGATTCGATACCAGTATTTACCAAACGGCAACTTATCGCAGAGCCTCCTCAACGGGCCCCGAACAAGAACTAGGCAGTACCGAGTAATTACGAGTGCGTTACCTCAGCTACATCGGCAGCCTCAACTTAATTCAACTTGAACCGATCCGGAATAGCTCAAGGCGTTCCATTTGCGAGTCTCATGACAACCTTACAAACCCTCAGCTCATTTCTCCCCATCCCCTTTTTTCCATCCACCTGGCAAGAAGGCTAGCTGGCGGCCTAACTTGATTCCCCCCCGCATACACAGAGTAACATTGCATCACGTATCCATCCTTTCGGACTTTAATCTCGCAAAACCATCACAATGCAATCGATTTTTAGATTTTGGACGAATAGAAATAGAAAGGAATAGAAAAAGATTTCCCCGATGCAAGTAATTCTCAAAACGACCAGCCCAATCATAAAAAAACCGAACCTTTTGCGTGGAAAGAATAGGGAAAAAGAAAAAGGAGAAACAGTAGCGAAGAAAAAGAAAGAAAAAGGCGTTTCCGAAATCAAGAATCAAGCGAATGAAGTGAGGTAACAAAGTAGCTCTCGTACTTGTATCATGTATGATTCAAAGCCAAGTCACAGAAAGAACCCCTTTACAATTCCATACCGACAAAGATCCACCGATCACTTGTTACTTCTTCATCTACTACCGAAGAAGTGTTTGACGAGATGCTGGAAAAGCTGCCGCTACGAGCGTTGGTTGAGGAGTAACTCGACGGCGGTGTGGGGGGGAAGACGATTGGGGCCATTGCTTGAGGACTTGCAATGCTATCTTGTTGCAACCAATGAGAAAGGGTGATGAGTTCGAAACCAACCCATCCAAGGTCGCGAATAAGTGAATCTGCAGAGGGCGAATAATTAGACAAACATCGATCATTAAACAAAAGTGAATAAGACATACGAATCCTATCCGTTTTGCGATCCAAGCAAATCACAAGACGATCACAATTGAAACATTCGCTCGCCAGCTCAATAAGAGCGATCAGCCTGTTTCACACCGTTAGCACAAAGCTCCCCAAAGTCTGAAACCCGAAAGAAAAGAAAGAAAGAAAGAAAGAAAGAAAGAAAAAACTCACCCATGCTTCAATTGTGTCCCCTCGACATGCTCAAAGAACAAGAACAAACTCTTCTCCGCTCCCTTCTCAGCAACAAACCCTCTGAAGCTCGCACCACCAACGTAATCCCACACCTCAATGAATTGCATCTCCTTCGCGTCAACTCCATTGCTATAAAGATTGTTATTTTTGCCGCTATTAACCGAGATCATCGGGACAGGGACACTCTTCGGATTATTCCCTCCACCAAGGAAAATCCGGTTCATGTCTCTACAAAGCAGTCTCTCACACTCCTTTGCGATGATTCTCGATGCCCCCTTACCGTGACTAGCGGCGCCATTACGACGACCGCCGCTGGAGTAAGGAGGACTTGTCGGATATCCCGAGGAGGCCTCAGGAACGCCACTGTGCCCCTAGAAGAAAAAGTGACAATTTAGTGAATGCCAGGGATAAGAGATAGATGGGGGAAACATACCGTCCGCGCCGGTCGAAGAGTAATGGAATCCTTGAACGCCGGTTGAAAAAGACTTAGAGGTAGCGTAACAGCTAGCGAGAACCGGACGAGCAAGGCTCATATGTTGATGGGAATTATGACTGTAATTACTAGTGCGATTACTACTTGTCATCGCCATGATCCTTAATGTTTCTTGGGGTTCTCTCTGGAGAAATTATCGTGTTAAAAAAGGGGGTGCAAGGGAGAATTGAAGGGAGAGGTGAAGGGTTGAAGGTAGAGTTGCGAATGTTTGCTTGTTGGAGCAGCGTTTGCAAACAATGAAGGTGGCTGAATAAGTCAGAAGGTGGGTGCAGGGAACACAGCGGTTGAAGACAGAAGGAGGAGCGTGGGGATGTGGGTGGGCAGCAAAGGAATTTAAGTCGAATGGAAAAGATAGCGACCGAAGGCACGGCCTTTATTCGAACAACACCAAGTTTTGGGCTGCACGGTGGCGTCCACATACTTGTAGATAGAGAAACCTAGGCTACCGGCACAGTACTGCAGAAGGCCCGAATGAAGGAGAAAAGCCATTTACCGGTACTGTACATACACTGCCGTATCATTTTCCTCGCTGTATCATCGTCCATACAATTGGGGCTTGTCAAACAGCAGAGCTGAAGGAACGGCTCCAAAGCATCACACCCCAGTACCGGCATCCACACTGTAAAGCTTCAATACGGTACTCGTACTGGTATCATAACCCATGCAGGAAATACAGATAATACGGTATCACACGAGGAGAAACCCTCACCGCATGAACCCAGGCGGGGGCGAATTGTAGGCAGAGAACAAACACCGATCCAGCCAACTGGTCTTATCCCGCCACAAACGAGACGGTGCGGTACCGGTACTTGATAACAATATCAACAACTATCTCTATCTTGACTTTTCTTTTTCTATTTTACCACCGCGCTGCCCTCTCCCCAGTCGCTTTCCTCCCTTATGCACCAGCCCTGCTTTGCTTTGCTTTTATTTGCGTTACTGCTTGGTTCACGTTGCCTTCCTTCTTGCATGCATAACTGTCCATCCACCCACTCTCTGCATACTCAAATCATATTCCCCTCCATTACCACCTGCATCACCACCTCCATCGTCACACCACCACCACCACCACCACCACCACCATACCACACCAAATAACCATACCATCATCACAAAAGTCTGTTTCCACATCATGAATTGTTCAGACTCCTGCAAACACCCAATCCCCTTTGGCAAGCCTCCTCCCTCCCTCTCCATCTCAGGCAAAGCAAAGAAATTAAAACCAAGAACATCAAACTTCCGGCCCGTGATTCGCAACCGGCAACCCGCCGAGCTAACGCCCTTCGCAAGTACCTACCGAAACCGGCCAACCACGTGCCACCTCCCACAAATGAATCATAGAACTCTTCTTCCCTTCTGTTCCTTCTCCCGTGAGGGAGATTCAATTCAGGATCCAAAGCTGGGCCCCACGTGAAATCAAAGAAAAGTCTAGTCTGTTTTCAGATCGGACCAATCTTTCGGGAACATTCCGAAACGCGGAGGCCGAGAATGCTAGCCATGGACGAGACAAGGAAAGGGAGGAGGCCCAAATGACGTAATTTGTCTTGTGTGGGGGGAAGGAAGAAGTAAAAAAGAGCCACTCACATCACTTAACTAAGAGCCCGGTTTCCTTGTTGATTGAAATGCTGGAAGGGCCAGAAGTGGGAGTGTATAAAGTTGAGGTTTTTTTCCCGGGGAATGGGGGCCGTGTTAGTTAATTACCTTCAATATCAGAGGAGGAGTTAATCAATTCGCCGAGTCTGGCGATTACTATACAAACAAAGCCCGTCAATACCCACCCCCACACGATATACCACAACAGAACGAAGAATGCCACAAGCGCAACCCCGCCATGAAACCGGCTTCCCAGAACCATTCTCTCCGTTCGTTTCCCTTTCCCTTTCCCCTTCCCTGCAGCTCTGAGCTGACAGGCTCCCGCAGGGACCGCAACACAACCCTTCCTCACCCCGAAGGCGTAACCCGCCCAAACGAAGAACTGCCTACCACAGCGATAGAGCGCGAAGGTCACCACAGACTCCGGCACAGACATCGAAAGGCGGAGCAGGTCGAGGAAGATATGTATGCTGGATTGGACGTTCATGATAACCCGGATGAGATTCCGGAGCAGGAGGAGGAGAGGAGGAAGGATGGTAAGATTAAGAAGGCCTTGCACAAGATTAGCTGTGGAAGTATCTAGGCCTGCGCTTCTATGGGCAGTGATTGGGGCTAGGGAGTGCATAATACTATTGGGTAATGAGAGGATAAAGGGAGGATTGTACAGTACGATGGCTGTGGCTCTCATGAGATGTTAATACTATTCCACCCACGGCAATTCAGTCTATTTCTCCCCCTAAACGGTGATAAGCCAGAGTAGATGACACGAGTACTATATGATGAACCGGTCCCTGCTGTTAGGATAAGGGACAGAATCTAAGTCACACTACAAGTAAGTACTAGTACTCCGGGTGGATATTAAACCGGGAACATAGCTCTTGTTTCTACTAGTACTCGTACAGAGAACTGTGTGGGATCGACAGAAGTGATTTTCCGGTTTTTGGTGACACCCTCGAGTATGGGGTTCTCAAGCTACTATTTGTTGAGAAATAGTCCTTTAGGTTGAGGAACAAAAGTCCAGTATGAGCTTCCTACTCACTACCGGTATTGCGGATATGGGGCAGACGCGGAGGTTGGGATTCCACGCAATAGCTTGCGCCAAGATAGGGTATATATATATCGTTCATGTCTCCCGCAGTTAGGTAGAGAACTTAACAATCAATCTTCCGCTGCAAGACAAAACATTCAGCTCCTGACACTATTATCCTACGGATTCTCTTACAATAGGTCATGGTTCATTGAGATGTATCCTTCATACAAAGCCCCCTGTCCTGTGGTTTCAATGAATGAGCAGGATGATCCGGAGGGACCATTTTCTCGGTAAGCTTGGAGCAAGATACCGGTACTATATTCGAGTATTTTCATCAAACCCCGTCGGGTCCTGTTGGCCTCTCTCTCCCCAATTGCGGGTGCTGGAACTCAATCCCGAATGATCGTTGATGACCACCACTTACCATGATCTGCAGGCTGGCGGGTGCACGCGCCAAACTGGGCTTCCATTCGCTAAGTTTCCCCTTTCCGTCTGTTCCTCCGAACCAACCACAACCTAAATCCAACCAAGCTCATGCTAACCAACCAGGCAAGACAAAAACAAACCGAACCTCAGCTACTCATCCGCGGTGCCGGTGCTGGTAGCTGCGCCGGTTGGATGTTTCACAGCCCCTCATAACGCCCTTCCCTTCTCCCTCTTTTCTGCTTCGCATTTACCTTCAGCATATATTCCCCCCCTTCTCTCCCCTCCTCATATCCTCTTCACGACTGCGAAACTAAGCGAGGCCCTTGCCGTAAAAGAAAAAGAAAAAAAGGGATGGAAAAGCCTCTACAATTTCCCTATTACCTCCTCCCCCCTCTCCCCTTCATCTCCCGCCTGCTACCTTCCTCCTCCGCTTCCTCCTCCTCCTGCTCCTCTTCCGCCCCACGCGGCCACGCCCAAACCCTCCAATGCCGCCTCTGTCAAACCCACCTAGCACCCACGACGCACATAATCAGCAAAGGCTTTATGGGCCGTCATGGGCGGGCCTACCTCCTCAACGCCCTGACAACCCCTCATATAACCTACTCACCACCCACCCCTCGCCCACTAGTTACAGGGATGCACACGGTATCGGACGTCTCCTGCTCACTATGCGGGACGATGCTCGGGTGGAAGTACCTCGCTGCTGAGGACCGGACGCAGAAGTATAAGGTTGGCAAGATGATCCTTGAGAGGAGTAGGGTCGAGAAGGTGAATTGTTGGGATGGGGGGGAGGTGCTAGCGGAGAAGGGTGAGGGGGAAGTGGAGGGGGGGATGGAGGTGGAGGTTGACAGTGCTGATGAGGATGAATTGGAGGATTTGTTTCTGGGGGTTTGGACAAAGGAGGGGGCGCTCAAGAGGCGCAAGGCGAAGAGGGAGAAGCTTGAGAGGGAGAGGGAGAGAGTTTTGGGGGAGAGGGGGGTGCATGTTTGATCTGCTAGGGCTCGACGGAGTAGCGTTTGGGGTGTGTCTATCGGAGGATCTCTTACCATACTGGAGGGATTTATTTACTTATTCCACCTTGCTTGCTCGAACTTGATGATTGTCTCTTTTTATTAATCTTTTAACTACGGCTTTCTAGCAACTCGGTGATTTGCCTGAGTTGGTTGATTCCTACCTACACTTCCATCACCTACCTACCTATCTACTGACCCATCACTTTTTATGTTCATTTATTTGCTTCCCTCAATAACCCCCCCTCCCCTTTTTTCTCACTATCATACCTGAGCGCTAACTGTTGAAATCATTTCATGATTGTTTGACTTTTACGCATTCTTCACAATAATAAGCTTGCGCGAGCGAGCATACCATGCAATTGTTGGACCTCCTTCTGCGTCACTCACTCTACATGAATGCAAACTGTTCATTCATCCCGCGCCCTGCCATTTACCCACATAGAGCCGCTCGGCAAAAGTCTTCATGAAGCAGAGCTTCCCATTGGCGGAGACTCCTCCAGTGGCTCAGTCGGGGCGAGGGAATTAATGCAATTGGCATCTATGCAAGGGAAATGGCCATCCCACGAGTAATGAGAAATGTCCGTTTTTCACGGGGCAATTTTTGCCGGGGGTGCTCTAGAGTACTACATCCTGCTGCAACCTTCCTCCTCACAAGAATAAACAAACTCACAACTCAGTATTGCACAGCATAAAGTCTAACCTGCATCCATATCACTATATACCTCTTCTATTTATTTTTCTTTCTTCTATAATAATAATATAGTAATATGTAAATCCATATTATCCATGTATTATATCTATGATGCATTTTTCCGCACGGCGCCCGCCTAGAATGGCTCCCGGCTCGTGGGGAGGGAGGGGTATTTACTTACTACGCTGGCTGCTCTACTCATATAAGCTGTATAAGTTCCTAGCCTACTACCGGTAGTAGAATACCAGAGCCATACATGTGTATGTGTGTACTGGTGTAACCTCCAGTTTGCAACGGTCACTGGGACTCACTCGGTATGCTGGTTTTGTATCATCTGGAGGGGTGGGGTCTTGTACTCGAGTACTAGTACTTTGCGTTTGTGTTAAAAGAGCATGATAGGACAATGTCGCCGACAGGATAATGTCGCATATGGCAGATCTGGTTGCAACAACGAAGAGTAAATCCTGCTTACTTACTAATACCCTTAGAGATGTGACATTTTCCTGTCATGCTCTTTATGCTATGCTATACTATACTGTGGGTAAGCGCAGTGGGGTATCGTTTTATTCCCGTGTACGCGTGGCCCAATGTAGATATAGTGTACTAGTAGTCCAGTCGACGGAAGGGAGTCGGTTCTTGTTGTGGCATAAGATAATCGTGGATGTTTACTGTAGTATCATACGTGTAGTGCAATAGTACTCGTTGGCTCTCGAGTGAAGTTCAAGGTACGATAATAATTACGCAGACTAAGGGTATTGTATTCTATTCTATCATTATTAATCTTGATCTCCGATACTGCTTATGGATAAGTTCCCGTGATAGTCTAAGCTCTGAACAAGGTTATATCCCTACTAATACTTACTCCTCTCCCCGAGAATTAACCATCTTGTAGCACTTGGTGAAGAACACTCTCTCGCTGACGATACTGCGACCGCCAGTCCGTTAGTGGGTTGCATCGGGTGCTAGTAAGAGCGGAGAGAAAAAGGGGGACATACCAAACTCCTAAAAGCCCGACTCCCAATCCCCCTGCGCTAACCAACATCTTCACAGCCCCACCGCCATCGCCCTCTGAAGCAATCCCCCTGGCGAGCGCTCCTGCCCCCAATGCCGTGCTCAAGAAAATCCAACCGGGTAAGACCTCCTTCCACCCTTCCCCCTCCTTCCCACTTTCCTCCTTCTCGAACCTGGAGAAATACCCCCTCACAAACGCCGCACTCCATAAAATCCTCACGAGCATGTTAACCCCGTTCGCGGCAACCAGCCCCTGCGCGCCCCATCCCAGAACTCTCAGGAAAATCCATCCGACTGCAGCAAAGCCCAAGCTAAAAGCAAACATCCAGGCCGACTGTCCCGCCAGCTCCCGCTCATTCACAACGCTCTGGACGAATGCCTCTGTAACACCATTGATCGCGAGGAGGGGGATGTAATAGCAGAACGCGGAGAGCGTTTCGCCAGCGTCTCTCGCGGCGGTCCATTGCTGGCTTGCGATCAGTGAGAGTGCGAATGGCGCGAATGGCGCGGCGAGGGAGATGAAGAAGGTGGAGAGGAGGAAGTAGAGTTTTAAGAGTGTTTGGAGGGTTGTTTTTGCGGAGGTTATGTTTTCTCTTGAGGGGATCGTGGAGGAGGAGGAGGAGGAGGAGGAGGAGGAGAGGAGCTTCGCGAAGAGGTTGCGGGAGGATTCCTCGATTGGCTGGAAGAGCATGCGTGCTATTAGTGAGCCGTAGTTTGAGGATAAGGCATAGATGCCCTGAGCGTGGTTTGTTGTAAAGTAGGTTATTAGAAGAGAGTCGCCTTGGGTTAGGAGGTGCTTTAGGGCGGATTGGAGCCACATGCTTGCTGCTAGGGAGGTGAGGGGTCTGTGGAAGTAGGTTAGGTAGTAGCTCGATTTTCTAGATTTAAAGTTAGCAGAAGCTCAAAATTGTGGCCCGTGCAGCCTAGGGATTCCTATGGATATGATTTGGGCCCAGCAAGGCCGAGTGACTAGCGGTGAACTCGATTATCAAGTCCCCTATTGGAAAGACTTATCGAGTTCACCCTGCCATCCTTCAAGACCCACCTGGAAATGGCCGCCTCAAGCCAAACTTCCTTCCCCAGACGGGCCGAACCCGACGCACCGACGATCGCCCTCGGTTTTCAATAAAAAAAGACCCACCTAGACTCAACCCCTCTCAACCCAACACCCCACCCCTCTCTCCCACCCTCCCCCCAGAAGCACCATACGTAAACCCCCAAAAGCACAGCCGCATATCCCACCTGCCCAACAGCAAACCCCAACGGTCCCACACCCCTCCCCCTTAACTCCTCCCCGAACCTGCCCTTCGCAACCGCAACCGTAACTCCACATGTCATAATGCACCTAACAAACGCCGCCGCGCACTCCGCCGCCGCTCGCACTTTATACCTCAGTCCCAATTGTGCAAGCGAAAAGTACGGCTCTGCCGCTAGCTCGATGATAGTCGCGAGAGCGTAGAGACACACACTTTCGCGAAAGAATGGCTGAGAGGCCGTCTCCCTGGATGCGAAGGAGCGAGCGTAGAAGAGGGACAGTGTCACGGCGAAGAGGAAGCCGAGCGGGAGGGCTAGGAGGGAGAGGTTTATGACGGTTTGGCGGTGGGCTGCCGGTGTCCCTTCGATTAGTTTAGTGCCAATGTTGGGAGTTTTTGTGGAGGTAGGCGCAGAGGTGGTAGTCGGAGAGGAGGGCTGGCGCTGGAGCGCTGTTCGCAGTGATTCCCGGGAAAAGTAGAGAATGGATATCATGAAAAGTTCTAGCTGTACCGAGATACCGAGGAGTGAGGGGGAGAGGTACCGCAGCAGGAGTTGGTTCACGAGGAATGTTAACAGGCGAGAAGTCACTTGCAGTAGAATTAGGAATTTTGCACCCTCGGCGGACGCGGAGAGGAGGGATTGGTGATCCTCCTTCTCGCCTTGTGGGGGTGGTTGTTTGGGTGGTTTTGGGGACATTGTTGGTTGAGATGGATGGAGGAGGAGAGTTGTTGAATTGAAGGGAGGTCTTTACCTTGTGTGCGGCTTAAAACAAGTGATTCCTCCAATGCCGAAATCAACTGATCAGTTGGTCCGTGGGCGGACATCTCTCTAGAACAACACGTGGATGCATCCAATGCGATACTTCTATCGTAGCGCGAGCACCCGTGATGCGCCTGACTTGGTTGAGTCTCTGGCCTTGTAAACTGACTAGTGCACATCTGCTTTCCCGAGCACCGGGATGGCCGAAGAATTAGGAATCGCAGTAATCCCAGCCAAGAAAATATCACGGAAAAAACAAGCAATCCACCAGCTCGATGCGAGTAGAATAAGCATCTATTTCAAATATTACACCTGCTCGCTGCTCTACCTTAGAATGAACAATCAACACGCCGGCCCCACAAAACATCGAATCAATCCCATTTCCACAACCAACTCCCGATTTATAAAAAATGTGGGAGAAAATAAACTAGCCACATCCAGAGAGGATGCTTGTTCCATTTTTTTGTGAAATATTTCCCTAATCCAGAACCCTAAAATAATACATCTAGTATTTTGAGTTCGCGAGAAAGAAAGATAGTAAAAACCCAATTAAACCTTGAAACCACGGCTCCGGCGTCTCCCACGTGCACGCTCGAACTTCCTTCCCTTCGATTCGATGTACCTGTTCCCCGCCAGGTTCGTCAGCATATACACTTCCTCCAATAATGGACCGAAAGCACAAAGAATGAGAACGTACGGCTTCTTGTGCTTGTGGGGGCCCATTCCGAAGTGCTTGACGGCCTCGCGAGCATTCTTGGGGCCTCTCAAGAGAAGAGTGTTGCTACCAGTTGGTGCCCTCAACGCAAGCTGATCAAGAGTAATACATTCACCCCCCGCAGCCTCGATTCTAGCGCGGGCAGTTGCAGTGAACCTTAGAGCCGCGACGGAAAGCTTAGGAATCTCCAAGGCACGGTTGTCATCGGTAACGGTGCCAACGACTACAACAATCTTATCCTGCTTAGGAGCGTGGGGGTTGGCAGCATTCCTGATGATGCGGGAAATCGACACGGGGGGGCGATTGATCTTGGACATGAAAAGGCGGCGAAGGACAGTCTTGTTGAATGCCGAGTCAGTACGGCCTGGGGTGTGTGTCTCTTGGTTAGTCGGGCATTCTCCAAGAAGGGGGATTCCCTGAGACTCGAATTGGACATACGAGCCAAGAAGCGATAAAGCTTTACGAGCAGCTTAAGGTAGACATTGTCAGACTTGGGCGCCTGTTTATTATGGAGCTTCCGTTAGCACGGGTCCCTTGCATCCTCCCAACTTTCTCTCCCTTCTCTGCAACGAAAAAAAAGAACGGACCTTGCGGTGGTGGGTTGGCCTTCTATGGTCTAGATCGATACTGTATTCCCCTTCGTTAGAACCATCGCTCGCAGAAGCTAGTTCAGGAGCAATCAAAGAATTCGTGCCTACCCCATGGTGATGATTTGGTCAACGCGTTGTTGGCGTGCTTGTTGGTTGGTAGAAAATTTAGAGGTTGTCAATAGTTCACTCTGGTAGAAGAGTGGATTAGGACGCACAAATTGGTTGTGGGGACTGTCAGTGGATACCAGTGGGGTAGGGTAAACCCTTATCTGACGGGAAGTGCCGAAGGTTCAACCTCGACACCCAGCGCAACGGTCTTGGCCCTACGGGCTGCTAAGATTTATCATACTGTTATTATCATAGATATTTGGGAGAATCGAATTAAGATCCGAAAATCAGCCATAGACAAGAAAACAACATAAAATTTGCTCATCCAAATTCCGTTTACAAGGTGATATGATTATACAGTACAAACTACGAGTCGATGCATCAATGGATTTTTTGAGAGAAAGACAAAGAAAAGGTGCTATAACCGCCCAAGGCTTCTCGACTTAAGAATAGAGTTTAATCTGGCCAATCAACTTGTGGGCCTCCAGCGCAAAGTTGACGGGAGCCGCATTCAGAACTTGATATCTGACCCTCTGCTGATCCTGAAAGACATCCATCTTGGCACGGCATCTAAAGACGTACGATTTACAATTCGCTTGCGAAAACGAATCAGCGAAGGCAGGTCCACCAGACAGATTGAGCTCAACAAGCTCGTCCGCGGTCATCCCCATGATCATGGCTCCAACATCATCGAAACAACTGAGCCAAGCCAGGCCAAAGGTATCACTGCAGGAAATCGTCATAATATACCTAGCATGTTGTTAACACATATAACGACAGAAAGATCCAAAAAGAATGCTGGTTACCTATGTTGAGGTCTGGGGTGAGTAATATCGCACTTCTCACACTTCCATTGCCCTTCAGAAAGCGGGGTAACCTTCTTATTGCATTTTGGAGTTAGGCAAGCAGGGTACGAAAAATTTTCGTTCTTGATGTAAACGATCGTCGTCTTGGTAGTGAAAATATCAGCCTCTTCCCCCATGCCGAGGTTTTCATCGCGGATCTGCCCTAAAGTCTTATAAGGGTCATTGGTGCGGAGAGCTGATGAGCCAGCATGGTGACTTTGGAACGTTTCTCCGCGCCCCTGTCCATCATACCAACCGCGAAGTGCGTGAGATTCATCGATGTCAGGATTGACTGCCATGCCAGAGCTATATAGCATACTTAGAGTTCGGCCGCCATACTCGCTGACCTTGACACCTTTGAACGCCACAATCTCATCAGGTTGGGCCTCCCAATTCTCGGCAGGGGTACCCCAAATAGTCATGCGGACAGAATATCCAGACTTGTCGACCAGGGTGACCTCCCGCCTCGTATATGGCTTTTGAGTGGTCTTTGACTGCGATGTTGCGACCTCACCGACCTCTTTGATGACACCAATAACGTCGACGATGCCGTCGTTCTGAATACTCTCCAATTCAGAGAACTGGACAAAGTTGTATCGCGCCATGGGAAGGCCGTCATCTGCATCATTGCACTAAAACATCATTAGCCAACTGAGTCCGTAGTTCTCAAACATCAGCCACAAACTTTCTCAATCTCGGTATTGCGCTCGAACGCCAATTCGTAATCGTTATTGATATTAGAGAACTGCTTCTTGGCAAAATTGACTTTGCAGTTCGAAATGTAATAAATCTGCCCCTCTTGGAGTACCTCATAGAACGAATCCACCTGGTCGTTGAATCCGGTGGCACGGATCTCGCCACTCTCGTCTAGGAATGTGGCATTAAACAACCTCCCGTCACGATTCGAATTGTGCCAAAGCTTGATCGGAGACTTGTATGTGACTCTGGCTCTGATCGTCCATCTGGACTGGTAGGGAGAGAGACTCTCGATAGGATAGATACCTGGACGTGTGGTGCTTGGAGCCGAAGAAGGTGCTGCAGTTGTGGGCTGTGCCTGTCTAGCCGGAACACCTCTCTGTTCAGCCGGAGCGGGGGCGGGTTTATTTCCGTAAAAGGATGTAGCAGAAGCCTTTTCATTCGGGGCTGCTCTAGCTCGGTCGGGTGCCTGTGGGCGTTGGGCTGCCTCTAGAGAAACGGGCTCCCCGATTTTCTCCTGCTTTCCGTAGTGGCTGAGGACCTCTAGTCCGATAACAATAAGGATCCTGTCTCAGTGTCAGAAGCTTGAGAATGTTGCCACAGGGTTGGGATGAAAGCACTTCTTCTCCTTGACCTTGTTTGCTTGATAGTTTATTAGCCGGACAAAGCAACCTTTCTCGATTGATCCATCAAGGACATGAGCAGTTGCCTCTACAGATTCTATTAGCTTAAAAGTTGGCGCTAAAGGCAAATATCAAGCACGTACGTGTAGCAAGCATGGACTGGATGAAATTTTGAGTGTCAGAGAACACAACCCGGAACCTGGGAACACACAGGATCAGCAGAGCCCAAAAATCGCGTCGGAAACAAGGAGGACTGACCGTTCCGGAGCGCCAGGTTGAGCGGCGAGAGATTTGACTTGAAGAACTTGAAGAACAGGATTCGGGAAGCTAGCTGGCGTGGGAATATCCGCCTCAAAGACCCTTTGCAGGGCACCAGGGGTGCAGGGATTGATCGCCATTGTTTCTAAGATTCCAAGATATCGTGAGGGTGATCAATGGAGGACTTGGTCGAAAGAGAGGAAAGGCACTGGTATTGATCGAGCAACGCGTAGAGTGGGTTGTAATATGAGGGTGTACGAGTACAGTCATAATGTTTGTGTGACGCATTCTTTTAACTGTCTGTCTTGGCACTTATTTATCCTTTTTAGGTAACCACTCGACATCCCCCTATGGATACTTCTTCGCGCACCACGAGCCCACAAAAAGTGTGGTGTTCTTCAATACTTTATTCAACTACTTTTATGACGAAATCGGGAGCCACTGCACATCCATGCTTTCGCAACCCGTGCTATTAGAAAGAGTCTGGTGAACGGTGCAAGTAGCGGGTGAAGGTCATATATGAAAACAACCTTGTACTTTAAAACAGCATTGGATGTATGAAACCTAGAGATATACTTGCTAGCCAGGGCAACAGGTTCAACGGTTACTGGTGGCATCGAGCTCTTTGCTTAACCTCATTCGTTCTTGCTGCCAGTCCTGGGTTTACCTACTATCGCGCTTAAGAAAAGCAGCATCAGCACCATCCTCCACATGGGTTGGGAGAGGCTATTCCAGGAATGTGCCCAATCTTGGCGCGGAGACACGAGTATAGGTACTAGATTAGGCCGCCCCCGAGGGAGCCTGGGACCTCAAGGGCCCAAAGACACCACAACCACAGTACGGTAGGGAACCCGGCCATGCCGATCTGATTTTATCAGCTACATAATATATTTATATCCAGTCGATTCACAGAAACAGCCCTGCCCCCCAAACTCCATCTGCCGGATTCACAATCAAACCACCCCGAATGACACTTATCTAACCAAAGCACATGAAGGATTTCGAAAGCATGGATTACATTGGTAATTGGAGCCGTTAGTTGCATCTCTTGAAGAAGTACACATATCTGTTTAATATAATTATTAGTGTAGTGGCCTTGAGCAAATAATGCTTTACGATCACTTACGCAAATTTCTTCATTTCTCCGACATCAGATGCCTTGACAACCTTCTCGTCGTTAAAGAGAACCCAGACCTTGCCCTCTCCTTCAACCTCCTTTCTGATAAATGCAACGTAGTGCCCGGCATGAATACTGCTTCCTTTGTGGCATACGATACTATACAGTTCAAACTGGGCCGGCCTTTCACCTCTTCCAGGCTCTTTCCTTGGGGTGCCCGCGTCCACGCTCTCGCGCATCACTTCGTCATCACCCATGTCATCAGGGTGCGAAAATAGCCATTCGACCGCTCTCTCAACGTCGCCTCCAGTCTCCTTCAGAGCCTTCTTAGCTTGGCCAGCTGTGAACCCCATAGCCCCCAACATTGATACCTTCTCCTCATCAGGCTCAGCGCCCGCTGACCCCTTCGGCGCAAAAGACATTGGAGCATCGATATCGGGATCATCCATATGGGCAAACAGCCAATTCATCGCTGCCTCTGGATCTTTGTTGCCAGTATGATATAGAGCCTTTTCGGCACGCATTCTTGGAAAGCCCATTGCTTCAAGTTGGCCTACAATACCTTCATCTGCTTGGAACCTAGGCTCCTCGTCCTCGGGGAGAAGCTCCTCATTGGCAGAGCGAGGCTCTGCCAGGTAATCATCAAGTAGAAATGGCTCATCTCCCACAACGACCGGGACATCGATTTTCGTAGGAACCCAATTAATGTATTCAAACCGTCTGGCGTTCACTGCTAGAACTTCTGGGAGAGTCTTAAAGGCATGCCGTCTACATATTTTAGCACCTCTACTGGAATTAAATGCGACTTTAGAACATACTTGGTAGCTTTGGCGTCTTTTCCGCAAGAAGGACAATTGAATCCCACAATCTCATCTGCTGTGAATATATCAAGACACTCCTTGATGGTAACCGGTTCGAAAACGTCTTTGTTTTTGTCCTTCTCCTTGTCCCCTTCCCTCATTTCGACATCTGATGGTTCAGTGGGGATTCTCCTCGCAGGGACAGGAACCGATATATTGTCCTGGATATCGGTCCTATACCTAACTTTGCTGCATCCCACACATTGAAGCCTCTGCTCTAGGGCGAATCGGAAGTCCGACACAGGATCTTCCAAGTCACCAGGATGAGGAGAACGGCTGATAAGTTTGAAGAGGTGCAAAAGGAGCTCAAAGGCATCTTGCTGACGCATAGTGGAGAACTCTTCATGCCCTTTCCCGATAAGAGCTTTGAACATAGCGGGTGCAAGCCCCCTCTGATGCGGAATCTCAGGAGAATACTCGCTGGCAGCTACATCTATATCTGGGCGAGCATATCTCCCAGAAAGAAGGCCATCAGCAAGCTTCCGAAGCTGCGTCTCTAGGTCGTCCGCTGGGGCCAATGATTCCGGCAGATCCGGCAGATTGTATCTATCTTGCTATCAGTAAGATTTCCGGACAGCCCTCCAAGTAAGAACCACCTTTTCTGGAAACCTGGTAGGGCAAACAGGCACTGCAAAATACTAGCTAAATAGCAAGAATTCCCCAAGTTCTTCAACCCAGTGAGTCCCTTCCCGGCCAATGGCCTGAGTTCCTTTCCATCCTCACTCGTCATCGAAAACTCCCACTTCAGATTTTGCTCAATCTGCATCTCGGTAAGGGACTTCTCCGTTTTCTCGCGTTCCGCAATGTTGATACCCCAATGGGCCAAGTGTGCAGCAAGCTCCGTGTCTGTCTTCTCGTCGTTACATGCGTAGCAGTACACGTCCGCAGTACCTTCCGGAGTGATGGAGCCTAGCTTGACGGATACAGGATGATGCGTAGCGTCAAAATGGGCAAGTCCGTGAGAGGACCCGCCCACGCCACCGAATTGAGAACGACCGCATCCGAGATTCCCACATTGGAGACAGAGCCAGAGGTTCTCTTGGAGATCGCAGGCCGAGCAAGTAGCAAGGTTTTGAGACTCAAGCTTCCTTGGAGCTTCCTGTTGGAGACACAGTGTATGCTCGCAAGGCGTCATTTCCTGCTCCCATGCCTGAACCTCTGTCTGTCTGGCAAATGTCATAGCATTCATCACTCCATCTACCACCTCGGGCAGCTTTATCAGAGCTATTAGCAGTGGCGTCCCTGCAAGGACCCAGATTGGGTGAAAAGGGACTTACATTCCCAGCCGTCCTCTCAACCTCTCCTCCGCCACACATATAACATATCACAGCGGTATGGGTATCATACTTATCGCCCTCACTCTCAGCCTCAATAGCCAACTTTGAAATCTTCTTTGGGGGCTCGGCTCGCTGAAAACATTAGCCCTAAGAAACCCTAATCTAGTATTGGGACAGAAAGTTACCTCAGCTCTAAGCTTTTTAGTCCTCCTAATATTCAAGGCGAGCGGATGTTGAGACAGCTTATGATGAAGGAGTGCGTGGTTCCTCTCTCCAGCGCATCCCCCGTTGAAGCAGCTAAGACAGACATTCAGGCCTTCTGGATCATCCTAGAAACTGTTAGCACAAAGGATCCTTCTAAGAACTATATAAACCCACAATTCCATCAAAGCATTGAGTACAATCCTCTCGATGGACTGCCTGGCTCGCTCTTGGTGGAGTAAGGCCTGTCAAGGTTAAATTTTCGTTCCTAAAGCTAGACTAGAGAACCTACGAGTCGTAGAGACGTGTTGACAGTTCATTTTGATTTCGTTGATGAAGGATGATAGAGTCGTAATTTCAATGCTTAGGAGGCCAGCTACGGAATGACTCTGAGGGGATGTGGGGCAGAGAAAGTGAGGCTTAAATTTCGCTTACGTCATAAGCAAAATAAACTCTTCGATCTCGTTGGATTGGGAGCGTGCAAACTAGCCACGGAAGCGCGTATGACCGTGTTTTATGCACAAACTCGGCCTCAGATTGACATTTGTATAGTATTGCTATCATAACCACCACCAGAAACCTGGACAAAGGAGAGGGAACGACAACGATAAAAGAAAAGCGATAATAGTGACAGAAGCCCGGCTACCCAGCTAATGCTTATTCAGAAACTCTAGGAATTGATCAAAGGCCTGTCCCTGAGCAGTCTTTATGTGTTCCTCAGGATAGCTCCCGTAAACAGCAAATCCTAAATGATTTCAGCAACCCCACCCCAATTCCATCCGGGTATCATAACACATACCATGGGGGACGCCGGGGTAAACCCTCAATTCGTAATCAATATTGTTATCTTGTAGCTGTTCCCTTCCTTCGTCCCTAACTTCATCAGGGAAGAACATATCGTTTTCTATAAGACGGCACCCTTAGCTTCATACGATCTTCAGGATCAAGCAAAGTTATTGATTACCAACACAAGCCAAAGTGACTGGCCTTTTAATTCCCGAAATATCCTCCTTGCTGATCAGGAGCCCTATGTACCGCATTTTCAGCGCCTACCCCATTTCCTTTCAACGGGAATCCGGGTTTCAAACCATGCGCGGCGGCACCAGCAACGATCTCATCAGTAGCTGCAAGTCGCAGAACATACTTCGCTCCAAAGCAGTACCCTACCGCTAGTACTCCCATGGAAGCATCGTAAGCTGTGTCAGCGTATGTCTCCCTAACAGCCCTCAGGACCTTCTCTATTATCGGCATAGTGTTTTCAGGAGTGTGGCGGGCAAGCCACATATCTAACACACATCTCTTAGCTCTCTAGCTTCACACGCAAAGGTGAAATGGAGCGAACACACCGATCATGAAACCCTTGATGCCCTCTGCAGCTTTAAACTTTATTGTCTCGAGCAGATCCGCATTTTCGGTATGCGCTGTTACTGCAGCGGCATTGGGGGCCGAATCGCCTAAGGCACATCTTCAGCTTTCTTGAACTCCCAAACCCCCTTCAATTTCCTCGAACGATTAGGTTTACCATTGAACCTAAGGTAATAATTAGCTTAAGCCAAAGAAGCACAAATATACAGCATGCATACAGATCAGGCATAACAACAAAGTATCCCTCCTGAGCAAAATGGTCTGCTTGTATCTGGTTTGTCTTCGCCGTGACGCCGGTTCCGCCGGTCAAGAGGAGGACCAGCCTCGCGGTCCCAGAAACCACATCCGCTGGTTTTGAAACGTAAATCTACAACCAAATCGTTAACTCCCCCATTTCCCTTTTTCGCAATAAATGTCCAGACACGCACGTCGACATCCGCAAGTTTAACAATTTCCTGCAAGCGAAGAAGCCCTAGTTAACTAAACAAACCCAATGAATGAAAGTCATAGGTTAGGCAGAGCATACACCAGTAGCAAGCTCCGAAGTATCTAAACCAGCATTAGCCAAGCTCCACAAATGCACATCGTGCGTCATACTAACCCAGCGGATTATCATTGGTGCAGTGGTCGCTCATGCGAGGCTGCGGGGCTTCGGCCGCTGTCTCGACGGTAGGAGCCGGGGATGCTTTTGAGGAGGCTTCGTCCATCTTTTTTTTTTTGAGCTGTCTCCGTTTGCGGTGCGGTACTGTGGGAAGGTACGGCTTTTGGGGGTTGTGAATAAGGCGGGGTTTGGTTGACTTAGGAGCGGGATGATTAAGCCAGTGGCGGAATGACACCAGCCTGGTGCAGTCTAGGAAGCAAGGCCAAGTTGGTGATCGACCAGCTCGTCAAGGTTCCGTGGGTTGTTTGGGCTGACTGCCGTAGACGATCGACTGGGCAAGTCTTGCGCTCTCAGCCCAGCAAGCAGGATCAACCTCTAAAATACTCACGTTATATCACTCGTAACCCGGATACAGACAATGTGTTACTGCACCGGTAGCAGAGCACCTTGTGGGGCTACAACTGCTTTACTATCATATCGACGGGTCATCCAACGAACGGTACAAATGGGTGATTAAGATATACAATATAACTCATCCCCCAGAGCCCCAACCACAAAAAACAAGGACAAACTCTTAACCCCAACACCAAGCTATTTTATTACAATCCCAGCTGGGCTATAATACTGTGCATCTGAGCAGTAAAATCCAAACAAAGTATTAAAAAGGTGAGTATGAACCGACCAATACAAAACATCATTACGAAGGGGGGGGGAATCCTTGGGTTTCTCAAACCTACTTAGTTCATGAGCTCGCAAGCTGTTATCCTCACTAGTATTGATTCTCGCTTCATAGTGATGTACTAGCCAACAACAAACGACCGATTTTTTTCCCGCCCGGCGAAGACTGTTTATTGAGCACGGTATCGATAGACGTACAGCTGGATAGAGTGATGGATGGTAAAAACGTAAGGAAATGTGCAATTTAAGGTAGATGTATGAATGGATCTGTAGATAGAGGCTATCGTTTTTGTTTCGCTCGACCCGACCGACGATCGACCGATTGTCCCGTTCGTCCGTTCGTTCGCTCGAACTGCCATCGGGTAAACGTAGCAAACTTAAAAGCAACCAAGTTGACTAAAAACAACCGAATACCTAAACAGGAAGAAGAAAAATGACTGGGGGAATTTAGGAAGGAAGGAAAAAGGTTGAAGGTAATGAAAAAAACACCAGGCCAACTTCCGCATCAACCGCTATCAGGAAGCGAGATGCACCAAATTCAAAACACTTTTTGAGAGAAAACCGAAATCGATAGGGGAACAAGATATTAACTACCGAATCACTGGATGAAATTTTTGTTGAATTCCCGTGGAATGATTTTTGTAGCCGACCAGACAAGAAAATCAGATGAACCGATGAAAAAGTAACGAAGACTTAGCAATTCAAAACAAAGGAGATCACCATTCGGCGGAAAGTACGCCATCCATTAGTCTGCAAGATCGGCAGTGTCAAGATCGTCATGAAGAGGAGAATCTGAAGTAGTTAGCTACTGCCCTGTAAATTGAATATGGAAGGCATTACCTTTGCGATGGTGAACATCGTCCCCGTTGGCTGGAAGAGGGCTCCTCTCCCTATCATCATCGGCTCTACGAATGTCATCATCGCCCTTTCTTCCTGGGCTTCTAGATCTAGCATCACGTTCACCACGGCGCTCACTACGACGAGGAGAGTCACGGCCACGAGAAACAGAGCGTCCACGGCGAGGGGAGCCGCCACGACGAGCACCTCCACGAGGAGCGTCGCGGCCACCATCAAAGCGCCAGCTGGCAGAAGGAGGAGTGCGGGCCCACTAGAAGGAACTAAATTTAGCCCACAAAACGCGGGAATAAATGATAGACTCGGGCATACCTCAATCTTCAGGAGATCATCACGGCCAATACGACGTCCATGCATCTCGTAATAGGCATCGTCAGCATCACGTCGGCTCTCGTATTCGACGAAAGCAAACCTGGCCGTCGAGGTGCTGTCAGCCACCCAGAAAAAATTAAAAAAGCGGCTTCAAATAGTCGTCCACCGGGGAAGGTGGGGGATTGGTAACCTACAATCTCGAGGAAGCGGTTCTAGGAGCTGGAATGTCACAACGGACAAGACGTCCATACCTGTTGAACCGAAGGTCGAGAACGTTAGACTGAATCGGACAATGACGATAATGAACCACGACGACGACGAGCAGGAGAGCGACGAATACGACAACGGTTTTAACGAATGGAGGATGAGAATGATGCAAAAGAAGGGTATAATGTGCGTATGCGCGTGTAACCTGCCGCTCGCGATGGGCGACGACGATAACGATGCTATCGGTTCGACGACGAGACGAACGAAGGGGAAGTACAGTTCGGGGTTGACAGGAGGGATATTCGAGCGGGAAGTAGTAGTAGCAGCAGTGACAATACACGAGAGGGATAATCGATCGAACGAGAGAAGGGAGTAATTTCAAGATAACGTGTTGGACGGGTTTCAGTACCTCTCGAACTCGTAAGCAAGGTCTCTGGCGCGAGTACCAGAAGAAAATCCAGTAACGTAAAGAGTGGTGCCTCCTCTTCCAGACATTTCTGCTAATGAGTCTTTTAGTGAAGAAAAGGTTAGATCTGATGTTTGTTGTGAGTGTTGACTGTAGAAGTCCTTGTGGATGATAGAGAAAGAAGGTTTAGAGAAAAGATAAGAAGGGTGAAGAAGACAGGCCAAAGAGGTCCTTAAGGGTAGGCTGATGATGATTTAGGGTGGAGGTTATGATGGAGAAAGAGAGAGGAAGAAGAGGAAGGAGAGGCGATGGAAGTTGGAAGAGCTGGTCTCTTGGTTTTGGGCTAGGTAAAACTTGGGTGGCTGGCCCCTGATGACAATGAGATTGTTAGGGCTGCTTGTGGCTGTCACTCATGTAACACGACCCCGGCTCTCTCTTCCCTTCATGAAGCAAACTCCCTACAAGTTGCCCGAATCGGAACGAACAACAAAGCAACTCTAATTATAAGCCTATCATTAGCTCACGACAAAGTCCCTACGAAACTCGAAACTCGTATCGGTATCTTTCGCAGATCCATAAAAATTTACCAGTGAATGCCATTATCATACCACTGCGAACTTTCCCAAGAACACAAAAGCCGACGATACCATCACCCCGATGTAGCAAAGATCCCTCCCCTTAGTCTTTTTTCGAGCACGTGGTCTACAACCGGCCAGAAGTCAGACCCTTAAAGGACGGCTTCTACAGGCACACCGCCATCAAGACCTCGTAACCCTACCAGAACGTTCCTCAATTATTCTACTAGCCATAGAAGGAGAAGGAGAGGAAGGAAGAAAAGGTTCCATCGAATTGCAACATAAAAACCCGTGCTAGAAACAGTAAAATTTACGCAACACTAGTCTCGCCGGAATCACATATCGTCCTCAAAGTCCTGCATAATTGTCTCTTCGGGTTCGTCTTCGGCCCAGCCAAAGCTGTAATCAAAGTCCATCAAATCTGGCTCTGCCATACCGGCCAAAACACTGCTTCCAGACATTTTCGCCACCTTGACCATGTGTTGGATGAATTCCCTGCTCATGCCGTACTTTTTATTGATTGTCTTCATCTGCTTGTTCAGAGTCATAATACGGCGCAGTTCAACTTGAAGGGCTGCGAGATTGCAGCTTTCGTCTGCGGGGTGATTGTGAAAGTGAACCGTTGTTTGTGATTGTTCGGGGTCTGGGTGCGAGTGCGAGAGAGACGCACTTATTTCCTCACGTTCAATCTAATATTGTTAGCTCATCGCCCATAGGGTCTTTAGTGCCTGATAAGGAAAAACAAACCATTCCTAGAATTACAGCTTCGGTGCCGTCCTTTCCACCTATGTCACCACCACGACCAGTCACCTCCAAATCTTTCTTGGATATCTCCTCCGTACTCAGCGTAACATAGGTGTCTCTGAGGGCAATGATTTGCATCCGTCTAAATGCCTCGAGGCATTGAATAGCCAACCCAGTATTATTGTCCTGTCTAAAGACATCAACTAGTTGGGTAACTTCTGTACGGAGCAACTCTGGGTTTCCGGCCTTGAAGGCCGCAGCAAACGATTCATAGGGCTTACTTAACGCTTTGTAAGCTCGGTTCGCTACTGAGGTGGTAGATCTGGGTATTGGCAGTGACTAGGCGCATTAGCCTTAATACGGCAAGCATGTCAATAATAGCCCACCTTTCCATCAAGAAGAAGCCCAACAAGTATGTATTTCTTGTATGCATCTATTTGAATTTGCGAACACGCATTGCCAGGAGCAACTATAGCCTTCAATCCTGTCAATTAGCATCCACAAAAATAATAACAGAGAAGAACAAACATATGTGAGATAATCCGCCGCCCTTCTCCACTCCTTGATCCCCATATAGATCATCCCAGCATACAGAAAGTACGTCAGAACATCTTGGTATGTAATTTCCTTAACCCTTGCATTTTCGGTCACCTTGCCAGTGCTGACGCAAGGAAATTCGACGAGATCAATATCAACAATAGCTGCCGCATCGCGATAGCATTTGGCCTCCAAACACAGGCGGAGGAAAAGGGGGTGGAGGAAGGAGAACTTTCTCGGGTTAAACCGTAGGATCGCTTTCTTGATCGGACGGACAGCAATGATAGGCTAGAAACCCCCCGCGTTAGTCAGGGGAGTGCAATCGAACCCACAAATGCTAGAGCCAGGAACCAACTTTACCACTCTCCGTAACAAAGGAGAAAAAGGAGTCCACCAGTCGTTTAAAGATATCTTGTGCACACCGGACTTGCTTTGGATTGAAATTCTCGAGAAATGTAATAATTTGTCTCCACGCAACTTCCATCGCATTCTTTTGGCCAAGGTCTATACGGGCAACTCTATAATATCCCACCCATTAGCAAAAACTTGTCAACTCAAATGGGCTTTCCCAGACGCACAATACATAGAGGTACGCAAGGCTGTTGACCGAAGGGTCCAAAAAAGCTAACACATCAGTCCCAGCATGTTGGTACGCAAGTGTGGCAGCGGGAGTCCTATTCAGCAACGAGAGGTGATTCTGGATCTGCTTGTGGAGCTCGGACTCCGAGATGTTTGGTGAAGATGGAAAGCCAAGAAAAGAATCGATGAGCTTGTCCATAACGGCCAGGGAACCGTCAGTAATTGCTTGATGGGAATGAGAAATGGTGGGCTGATGTGAGGCGTTGTCTTTTGTGAGCGGGTGCTCAAGAAATCCGCAGACGTGGGGCAATAAAGCTGTGAGAGGTCCTTACAGAAGCTTTGGCTGGGCAAAGAGAAGATGAGTCATCAAACAACCCCGCGGACTCAGCCCTACCAGGAGGGGTTGTTTGGGGAGTGATAAAGTCCTTGTTTTGGGCTCCACTTTTCCCACTCACAACTGACGCAGAAACAACAATTCTCAACAAAAAATACAGAACCATGGCTACGGCCGCAGCCGCTCCCGCAGAAATCGCCCGTACTTCCTCCCTAGCATCAAGAGTACTTAAGACAATCTCGGGGTCAGACAGGAGCGCAGCACTCACAGCAGTCTATGAACATCTTCAAGCCGCCAAAGACCAGATCCTCGAAGCCAACAGGAAGGACCTCGAAGCTGCCGAAGAGCAGGCCAAGGCTGGGAAATTGAGCTTGAGTCTTATCAAGAGACTCGACTTGTGGAAGCCTGGGAAATGGGAAGACATGGTGCAAGGGATTCTAGACGTGAGGGATTTGGAAGATCCTGGTGGGCAATGACCCCCCCCCCACAATCGATATTCGCAAAAAAGAGAAACATTGTTCGTTAATACAAGCATGTCTTGAGCGCCCCAGTCGGCAAAATAACCCTTGCGACAAAACTCGACCAGAACCTCGATTTATACAGACTAACCTCTCCCATCGGGGTCCTCCTAGTTATATTCGAAGCGAGGCCAGAGGTGATAGCGAATATCACAGCCCTAGCTCTCAAAAGCGGCAATGCTGTGATCCTAAAAGGCGGTAAAGAAAGCACCCACTCATTCGCCGCCATCGCAAACGTAATCTCCACCGCTCTTTCCACAACTTCCATTCCACCAGGGTCCGTCCAGCTAGTGCTTAGCCGTGAGGACGTAAAGGCGCTGTTGGATCAAGACCAGTACATTGACCTAGTCATCCCACGTGGCGGAAATGAACTGGTACGGTACGTCAAAGACCACACCAAAATCCCAGTTATGGGACACGCGGATGGCCTCTGCACGATATATGTGCATGCAGACGCGGACGAGGCCAAAGTCTTAAAGGTTGTTCTCGACGCGAAGACCGATTACCCAGCCGCGTGTAATGCCGTTGAGACGCTCCTAGTCCACCAATCCATCTCTTCCACTATTCTTCCGAAAATTGCCGCCACCCTATTTGCCGCGGGAGTCTCTCTTCGCTGTGACACTGCTTCTAAGATGGCCCTCGAGGCCTCGTCGCTTCCACCTTCTTCGAAGGCCATTATTCAGGATGCGACCGCAGCAGACTACGATACGGAGTTCTTGGAACTAACGCTTGCTGTGAAGGTCGTGTCGTCGGTGGAGGAGGCGGTAGAGCATATCAATATTCATGGATCTGGGCATACCGACACTATTATGGCGGAGGATAACGAGGTTGCGGAGAAGTTCATGGCGGGGGTAGACTCTGCGGGGGTATTCTGGAACGCAAGCACCCGCTTCGCAGATGGCTTCAGGTACGGATTTGGCACTGAAGTCGGGATCTCAACGAATAAGATACATGCCCGGGGACCCGTGGGGTTGGAAGGGTTGATGATTTACAAGTACCAGCTGAGAGGTAACGGGCAAGGTGCCGGTGAATATGGCAGTGGGAAGAAGCCCTTCTTGCACCAAAAGATAGAATATTAGAAGGGCTTCTTTCACGTTTCACTGTGGGCGTGGTGAGTGCAAAGTTCCTACAAGTTTTCAGGTAGTGTTAGCTTTCGAGTGAGAGCCTATGAACAGACTGAAATAATCGGTTGCTTAAACACCATACTACTATGGGAGCCATGGACAAACTCACTGGCAACCCTCTAACCTTTCAGTGCGCTTCCCCACACCATTCCGCAGCACTACTACATAATATGCGACATTTTGCCTATAGTATGATGCAATAATCTACTGAACACCTGCAATGGGCTACGAGAAACTACCCAAATCCGCCACCAACATCTTTCCCGCATGGGAGCCCACTCTAGACCCCAAACACACCCACTACTACATAACTAGGAGACTCCCAGGTGACCCATAACCTCACAAACCACATCCGAGGGGTTTCAGGAGCCTGGCAGGTACAGAGGTTCCTCTTTCCAAAAGCTTGCTCGTATCGTGGTCCCAAATTGTACCATACTACACAATATTTCGCTAGATATTAGACTGCAATTCTCCATGTTTGTCAGGGGGGCTCGCAGCGCTGATCTCATCACGGCAGTGCTATATAAGTGCTCGGGTATCATATCATACAAGCGTCATAAAGCACAACCCCGAATGCCCGTAGCTAAGCCCTAAGTTACTTTCATCAGGCCATGATATCAGATCGCACTTCTCGCCATCAGATAACCCAAAACCCCAGTCCCCACTGCCAAGCCCGGCGATGCGCCCGTGCCACCACGCATGCAACGGCGGTTCAAGCCTGCACACCCTAACCTTAACGTCCATGACATAAAAGTCGTACGATGAGGGCAGGATAAGTTACCGGTGGAATAATAATAAGCTTAATCTAACATTTCACTACCATTCAACATCACAGTTTTTGGATTTTCACGAGTGGTGCTCCCGATAAAGATTATTCAGGTGTTTTTGGTTTCCCCTCATCCCTTAGCATAAGCATCCTATGAAAAAAGTGAGGGAAAAATGAAAAAGGGGAAAGAAAAAAAGGAATTGGCAAGAATGGAACGTAAAGAAGCAACCCAAATGCAAGCTTTTTGAGGAGAGGAAAAAAGAGGAAAAAGGCTAGAGGAACCGCCTGTTTGGCTTTGGGTATCCCTGCGAGGGCGATGGGGAAAGAGAAGGAATGGGGATGGTGGTAGGGGTTAGGAAGAATAAACACAAGAGAAACAATAGTAACGCCTGTTAAATATATATAACGAAAGATAATTTTGTAAAGGAAAAACCAAGAAACAGACCCCCTTCATCTGGTCGGTCGGCTTTCGATTCGGCCACCTTTTCATCATTCCCTTCCATCCTACAGGATAACCTGACCAATCAACCCCTTCCGGAACCCAGGAGAAATTGGGGGGAATCGAGATAACAAGGAAAAAGAGCAATCCATCAACAGCGCTCACAAAAGGTTCTTCCCGAGGGTTGGTGGTCCGCGGTTGGATTTTGTTTGATAGTCCTTTATGGCACTCTTGATTGCATCCTCAGCAAGCATACTGCAATGCAATTTAACAGGCGGCAGGCAGAGCTCCTTTGCAATTTCGGTATTCTTGATTCTGCCAGCATCCTCCAAGGACATTCCACGGACGAGCTCGGTGAGGTAGCTGCTCGAGGCAATGGCAGAGCCACAGCCGAAGGTTTTGAACTTTACTTCGCTGATGGTGTTTGTCTCTTTGTCGACGCGAATTTGGAGTTTCATCACATCACCACCTATATCATGGAAATGTACTTTTAGTATGCTTGAAGTGGATCAGGGTAAAGTGGGGGTCGAAAAAGCCTGGGATATCAAAAGTGTGAGGGGAAAAGGATGTGAGGAATCTTACAAGCCGGTGCACCAACAAGCCCAGTGCCAACGTCCATATCGTTTTTCGGAAGGGAACCAACGTTGCGGGGATTGTTGTAATGATCTAGCAGTAAAAAGGAAATGTCAATAAAAGTTGTCTTGGGGGAAGAATTTTTTGTTAGACAAGAGGGGGGACATATCTTTCTCATGATAATTTCTCTTGGAGACAAGCGGAGAAGAAATCCGGGCAACAGCACGCAGGGGTGTAGCGACTCTTGGGGAAGAGATAATGCGAGCAGGAGTGGCAGTTAAAGCGATTCTCTTCAACATTTTGACGACTGTGTTTGGTGGAAATTGATGGATGCGAATTTTCTGGTGAGTTATAGCAAGATAAGTGTGGGGTTGGAGAGAAGTTGTGGAGGAGGAAGGGCAATTTTATGCAAGGCAGTGAGAGAGAGCTGGGTAAGATGAGGGAAGAGGGTTGGTGGCGAGCCAGAATGACGGCAATCGTTGCACCCATCAAGATAAGTGTGAAAGAATTATTTGCCAAGAAAATCCGGCAATCAATATTGCAAATCCGGGGTACGCTGAGACCAGCGCTGTGCCCCTTTGGGCGACCATCATCTCTCTTTGGGCCTAATCCTGTGGCATTTTGTGCTTTTCTGGGGATAGAAACTACCATATAGGTAATAGTGGCTGGTCGAGTTTGCCCAGGATTTACGGTGTGATTTGTGGTAATAGGTCCTTAAGACTCGAGGAGCTCTTGAATGCCAATTGACTTTGGTAATAAGACTGGAAAAAAAGCTAAACAACCCCTCGCTCATAGAACCCCAAGGAAATCTTTATGTAACTTGGCGTTCTGGAACTTCCCTTTATCGATAGCAGAGGGTAAACAATGATCTTGTTAGAATGGCTTGGTAGGCTACGGTAATAGGAGAGTCGGACATTGCTGGTCAGATGATAGATTTGGGTTTTCAGGGATCTCCAATCGGCGTCTACTCACAACCCCTCCAGGGTCCTACCGTCGCCGTTGCTGGAGCCGCGTCCGCGGGGCTCCCGTGCCCTCCCAAGTCCGGTGGGCGCTCGGAGATGCTTCTCTAGCCTTCTATCTCCGTTATTTGGTAAGAAACCATCTGTTATAAAAACTTACAATGCCTTGGAGGCATATCTGGAGACAATTACCTCTGACAGAAGGATCTGGTTGTTTTGAAGCGAACGGGTATTGCTCTGAGGTGCGGTGATGGGTGCCAGTATGAGAACTTTACAGACGCGGCTGGACTAGTACAACTAGCGGGTGGAAGGTCTTGGCACCCCCGGCAAAATTGTCATGAAATTGACCACGGTCGCAACGACATCCACAGCCATAACCCACCATGCCACCATCACGCCCTCCTAAAAAGTACCTCAG
>Ga0307513_10000170_pt1 | contig 94471 bp, 45 predicted proteins | sample 15_EM_MG_FD_202174 | JGI IMG/M metagenome (GOLD analysis project Ga0307513, IMG submission 202174) | Populus trichocarpa ectomycorrhiza microbial communities from riparian zone in the Pacific Northwest, United States - 15_EM | ecosystem: Host-associated > Plants > Roots > Unclassified | place...
ATTGCACATCAATTCCACCATTTGCCTATCTTTAGGTGTTAACCCTTCATAAAAATGTGAAACCAATCTCCATGTTTCAAAACCATGATGAGAACAGGTATTAAGCAAGTTTCTATACCTATCCCAACATTGGTAAAATGTTTCTCCTGGTTTTTTGAGTGAAAGTGGTGATTTGTCTTTTGAAAGAGTTTGTTCTATGAGAAGGAAAAAACTTCTTCAAAAACTGTTGTTGCATTTCATCCCAGGCACGAATGGATCCTGACCTAAGATTTTGTAGCCATGTTTTAGCTTTATCTTTTAATGAAAAAGAAAAAAGCTTTAATCTGATGGTGTTCATGCTACAATTTAAGTTATTATAAGTGTTACAAACCTCTTCAAATTCTCTCAAATGCAAGTATGGATTTTCTAAATCTAAGCCATGAAAAGTAAGTAAAAGTTGAATAATGTTTGGCTTAAAATTAAAGTGAGATGCATCAGGAGGAAAAACTATACATGATGGTACACTTATTCTTGTTGCATTCATGTGGTCTCTAAGTGTCCTAACATGATTATTCTAATTATTCTCATTATGAAGTGACTGGTTATCCTTTTCGGCCATGTTTTCGGATGAAGATGAGGATTTCTTAAAAAGTCTACCACTTAATGTGCGTGACCAAACTCTCATGCAAGTGCAAAAGAAAAGAAAAAGAAACAAAAGTTAGATAAGAGAAAGTGAAAAGAAAAAAATAAAATAAAATTTATACAGTAATTTACCTCCCCGGCAACTGTGCTAAAAACTTGACACGATCAAAAGATTGATGTCTTATCCCAAGTGCAGGAGTGTCAAAGTAATAAATAACTCGGCAAGACCGGGGTCGAACCATAGGGAGGTCAACGATATAAAATTACAAATAGTAAATGAAAGGGCGTTGAAGAGAACTTTTGAGATGTGATATTGATGTAAGGACTAAACAATGATAAAACAAATGTTAATGTTAGAGGATCCACTAATCGTATTTCAAATAAGTATAATATAAACTATTTTTATTTCTTAACTGGAAACCACACACAAAGGAGGTTCCAATCAGATTATAAATTATTAACATGATTATATTAATTATCTTATGTGTAATATCAATACTTGTAAATGTTGTCAGGTATTCATGATGATAACTTAAGTTTACAACAAATCAAGTTCCTTTCATAGCACAGGTGTCGGTTATACCATACAGTTGGTTATGAAAGGATCAAATATTTGTTGTACCAAGGATTGTTCAACACAAATCTAGATTAACTATTTAACAAAGCAATGTATTATAAGTGAGTAAGATAACAAATACAAAGCATGCTAGTATCAAACATTAAAGTCCATGTTACGTTTATACTATATTTATTCTTACACCATTAATGTAACCTTTTCACCTTGACATAATAACTTAGCTAAACATTATGAATAAGAGAAACATAAATAGACTAGATAAGAACATAGTTATGATGAAAAACATAAATAAGAGATTATTGAAAGCAAAACTTAAACATTACAAAATTATAAAGAAAAAGAACAAGAGCAAGATCTTGATCTGAAAACCAAGATGACTAAATGAATGGAAAATACCTCCTTTTATAGGCCAAAAAGAACTATTCATTTGGTAATTAACTATTGAATTAGTGGCCAACTAATGACTTAGTGGACTTGGTGGTTTAGGTATGAATTTGTTTTCTAGACGAAATGACATTTCTATAATCAGAATATGGCAACGTGGTCTTCATGAAAGTTGTAGGAATCTGTCTCCGTTTTCCACCGAAAGAAGAATGAGCTCATTTGAACTTCTAGAACCCGAGATATGGACTGAACACTGAACAGTGTTTGGGCTGTAGAACAGATTCAGACTTCTCTTTCTCTCTATTCAGCTGCTGGCTGGATTTTTAAAGAGGAAAGGGGTGGCACTATTCAATTTATTTACAAGTTTCCCACTCATTTATGCATCTTTAGATTTATCACATAGACTCCCTAATTTTCTGCTTAAATTGTGAGCCGTTCTCAAACTCTGATCGACTTGAAATTTTAAATCAATGTAGAAAAACATGCCAGGAAACTCCATGAAAACTTGGAGCCCGATCCAGCGGTTACATTAAAAGTTATGTGTGATGGATTGAAACTACTCAGTTGGTGGTTTTACACTAAAAATCTAAATTTTCTTGTTTAATCCTTGCATAAATTATACCAATTATTCTAATAAATACACAAGAACATTTTCTTATGCCAAAATATATTTATTTGGCTTTTTCACTATTTATTTTATTTACAGACTTTTTACCGTTTCATGATAATATTATTGATTTTTGACCGATGCTCACGGCATTACTTTATCTTTGTGGACTATCCTTTCTTATAGTTTTTTTTTATGACCACACTAATTCCTTGAGATCATTTTTTTATTTTTGTTATTCTTTTATCCATCAAAACATGTTATCGGTTTTACCAATGTTATGGATTTTAACCTATAAAATTCATAATCCTCATTTCAATTTTAACATTACCTTTAAATGTATTTATGGAGGTCATCCTCCCCATTACATATCAAAATTATTATTATCTCCATCATTTATCCACTTCTTTTCATCCTAAACTTCGATTACTCCTCGGAACCTTATTACCCTCGATCATACTTTTACGCGGGGGTTTACAAGTATCATTGTATTTTCTATTCTAATATGTCATGTATAAGTTTTTTTTATTTAGTCCTTTTTTTTATTTCTATTTTTTTCCTTGGTCATTTTATAAAAAAATTTATGTTTTCGATTTCGTTCTCTAATCTAAGTTTATGGTGTATTGTTTTTTCAAATTTGTTCCTTATTTTTTTTTCATTTTGTTAGATTTGTTTTTCTTTTCAATTTAACCCTTCAATCAAAAAGCTTTTCTTTCCCTTTAATTTATTTTTTATTTTTAATTTCACCCTTATTCTTTTAATTTTATTTTTTTATTTTAGATCCTTTTTTGTAATTAATTGTTTTCCTGATTTTATCCTTCAGAATTGATTTATTGGGGATTGGGTTTCGTGGTTTTTCCATATATGGTGCTTCTGATCAAATGACCCGAGTCATGTGTTTGAAAAGTTAATGCAGTTCAACATCTTCTTTTTTTAGCTTATTCTTTTATGATTTCTTCGTTTGTGTCGTACATGTGTGGTGTTACGACGATCATCCTCCTGGATCAGGATTTTGGTGGTGTGCTAAGAGCAAGGAATTTTTGTATTTTTTATGGTTAAAAAGGTTTGGAGTTGCCATGTAGTATTTTGGTAATTAGAAATCTTAACTAGTCTTTAGAGTATAGAAAAGAAGACTGGTTGTGTATAGAAATGACAATATCACCCAGTACATCTTATTTAAGGTAAGCAACACTATTTATTTGTTCGATTATTAATAAAGCTCTATTATGTTTTTCTAATCATTAGTTTGTTTATTGATTAAAGCAAGTCCATCCCTTTAGAGTTGAGCCAAAACATATTTTTTACATTTATTTCTTTTAATATCGTGTATAATCTTAAATTTAAGTTCATAATTCTTGATATTAAAAATAAACAAATTAGTTTCTTTTTGTGTTTCTGACATTTAAGCCAAGTTCTCGTAACTTTAATAAATTTGTTATTAAATTCATGTTGCATACAAAATTTAAAAACTATTTTTATTTTTCTTGGTATGCTAAATCATGCAATAGTTTTTTTGTTTTGTATTTTTTATTTAAAAATAGAAACATGATTTTTTAGAGAAACTCGACCATATGCAATTTAAAAATTAAATGTATATTTTAAGGAAGGATTTTTTTATTTTTATATTTGAAAAAATAACTAGTTTATTTAATACTGAGAAAGTGTCTTACGTATAAGTTTACAACCCCAAATATTAAATATGAAAAGGGAAAGATTCCTTCTTCTTTTTTATGTTGACACTCCTTCCAAGCTTCAGAAATCGATTCTGCAAAAAAAAAAAGCAAAAAAGAACATAATCTCCGAATTTGAAACTTATCATACAAATGTGTTTGCAAACATGTCTTGACGGCCTGAAAATGTATTTTTTTTATTTAATAAATTGTAGACTTGCTAATCATGGCCTTAAGCTTTAAGAGGCTCGACCTAGCCACATGAACTGGGCTTCCCAGCCTGACCCGTGGACTAAAAACACAGCCCACGCTTAGAAAATAAATAATGAAGATCAAAAGGGTGTTTTCATTTGAATTTTCTCAGGAACAAAAGCACAATATGAGCCCAAAACTTCAATCGAAGATAAAAACCAAATTATACCAAATTAAAATCACAGAGAGATAGTACATGGAAGATTAAGGCATAATGATGCAGTAAATAGAAAAAATAAACCATAAACTGCATAAATCAACCCTAATATTCCTAAACCTAAACCAGGATATTCAAAGGTGGTGGTTTTGCTATGCAAAATAGACTATGCTCCCTCTCACATTTCACTATGGATTAGAGCAGTGAATTTTTTTTCTTTTTTATTATGGTAATCAAACTTTTTTTCTCTTTGATTGCATCCTTTTGTAACCAAATTAATGATCAATTTCTTATAATTTGTTATAGAAAGACACAATTGAGAGAAAAAGGACGAGAGTCCAGTATGAAACTCATTGCAAAAAAGTTTGTTTTCGTCTCCATTGAAGTGTTTTTTTTCTTTTCATCTTGTAGAAAAAAATAGATTGGGATTGGAGATGACTTTTTCTTTGGGTTTGATTTGTGTTTTCAGAAAAGTTTTGGGGTTTTTTGGGTTGATTCGTTGGTTTATTATCATAATAAGAATGTTTATTACGTGTTTTCGGTGAAAATGGATTGAAAATGCATTTTTAGATCAGAAAACGTTGGCTCAATTTTCTAACTATGTGTTTGTGGTGGGAAACTGGGATAGAAAAAAACGCATCATCTGATTTTCTTTTAAAAAAAAATAGGGGCAATTTTAGTGGGAAAAGAAAAAAGAAAGAGAAAAAGGCTAGTCGTGCATGACCTTTGCTTTTAACGGGTTCTTTTTTTAGCTTTTATTTATTTATTTTTATCTAAATATAAATTAAGTAAAATAAAATAACTAAATGTAAGTGTGAAATGCCTAACCTAGCAGGTATTATATTTTAATTAAGATTAATTGAAACAAAATAAATTAAAAAAATATTTTTAGTTGTTTAATAAAATATCATTTAATTTTTACTTGGTCTACAAATAAGATTGCAATATTTTTTATGATATTAATAGGTGTTCAACTCTACATAATAGTCTCTTTTTTTTTCTTTTTTTTTTATGTGTGTGTTTATTTTTATTATCCTTTAGTTAAATAAAAAGTTAATTTCAAAAAACAAAGTTATTGAAGACAACTGGATTCATGGTCCGGTATTCCGAGATTGAATATATTGCATTTAGATATATATACATCTTAACTTTTCAATTTAGCTTTTGATCAAATTTAATTTTTGCTTGGTTTTCAAAATTGATTTTAAAAATCAAAATTATTAAATATAGTAAAACAAAAACAAAATTTTTTATCAAACTTCGATGATTTTTCATTTATTTAATTTAATACATGTATCAGCTTTTGATTTAGATGATTTAGATGAGCCAGTCAGAGCCAGATTATCCATCTTGATAATTTAGATGAATAGGGCAAAGGCGACAAAGGCAGAGAAAGGAGAAACACAAATTGGTTTTGGTTTTGGTTTAGGTGTGAAATGTATGACCAAATTCCCAAAGTTGCAGGCGAAATGACAGATACAGCAAGCTTTATTCCATCTCTGTCTCTTAAAGTGCTTTTATCAGAAGCCTGAAGCACCGGCCTCTGACCCCAGAATCACAAAATCAATGATTTCATCGTGTTTGTAACATTTTCTTTTCTTTTTGGTTCTTTGATTGGTAGCTAGACTTCAATTCATTTACACTTGTCTGGAGTGAGCTAAACAATAATAAAGAAGACAAACATTCTTGACTCTTATGCTTAAAAGCTGCAGAAATCCCATTCAGGATCATTGAAGCTTTTCCAACATACTGACATGGCATTGCATAAATGATCCATCTCGTGAGACATTTTGGATTATTATAAGCATGAAATTACAAAGTCAACATTTAAGCACAATATATATCCAGAAATCCCAAAATCAATTACTGAAAGGAGCTTGAGGAAGAGGAAATAATTTATATTGGCAATCTTATTATTCATGTTGGCAATGGCAGCTGTCTTATAAGCCGCATCGAAGTGCCTGAAATTCACGAGCATGACTCCTACGGTTGATGGAGGTGAGGTACGCGTCGACTATACTACACTAGTCGAGCAATGTGTTCATATATGTTGATAAAGAAAATTGTAAATTTTTTTTATAGGGTTATTTTAGTCTGATAATCCAAGTAATAGATTTGACGGATTGATTTAAGTTGTTTTTTATAAAAAAAAAATTTACATTTCTTCAACGTTTAGCTGATTGAAGATTGAAATTCATGATTTGTTCCAATCTATTTTTCATAAAATTATCTCGGTCTTATGATTCGGGTTGTAGGTTTGATAGGTTAACTCATGTTACTTTTTTAGCTTCTTTTTTAATTTTTTTTTAATTTCATTCTTCTACATTAAATTGATTGGAAATTAGATTTCATAATTTATTTTGATTTGTTTTCTATGAAGTTATCATTGTCTCATAATTCAGGCACGGATTTGACAGATTAACCAGAGTTTACTCCAAATCAATCCAGTATGTTGTTATTTTAATATTAAAAAAAATATCTTGAAATTTTTTAGTCAAATTATATTTTTAAAAGTTATTTAAATTACTTTTAAACCCATAAAATCAACTAAATTATATCAAATTAATCCACACATGATTTTTTTTAACTAAAAAATTTAACAACATCTTAATATTTTATTTTATATTCAAGAAAATCTCGACCGGAGCTGTAAGGTATCGCAGTTCAATTATAGAGTATATACTAATTAAATACAGCACTCATCACCGTGAGCAAAGTCAGGCTGTACTTGTCATTGTTGAACTAATAATTATTTGCAGCTATGGCGAGAAACCCGCATCAAAACAGTAAATTAAGTACTGTTGGCTTATCAGCCCCCGGCCCCATGCAGGATTTCAGCATCATGGCTAGTTTGACTGCATAATACTTGGTCGCCATTAATGGCAGCTGCTTAAGCATGCAGGAGGTTGATCTTTAAATGTTTTAACCACAGACCAGAAAAGGCGTCACTGCTATATGTAAGCAATCTGTGTCAAAATTGGAACATTTTATGACCTCAGATATAATTCTAACACCAAGTGTACGTTTTGAGGCCTGAAATTTCTCCAGAATTCCTGGTGAGTAATTTTGTTAGACAAATTTAAGTTTCATGAAAGCTTCGCATTTTAATTTCCACACGAATTGTTGGAGTTGCATGCATTCCTTTGACCATTAGTAATTGGAATTTAAGTGGTGGCTGAAGATATTACCCTACCCTAAATTGAAAATCTACAATTACTCACTACGTAGAGGCCATAGGTCATGTATGCTTCCATCACTGTCAACATCTCCAACGGAGAAATTTCTAGAGCCTGCAATGCCTCCTGCAGCACCAAATTTTCTACGCCTTGACTTGGAACCCACGCAGGCTAGCTTTCCACCGAAAATACGCCCGGGACTGGCAAGCAAAGTCATGGTCTAGAACTTTCCAATCTTTTTCCAGGAAAAATTGGGTAATTAGCATATAAAATAAATAAATAAATGAGTTAACATATAGCAAGAAATTCTGGTGAAATAACACTTTTATTTTTTATTATTGTATTTTATTATTGTAATTTTAACCGCAACATATTTAGAACTGATTGGTAGACGGATTCGAAAATAACAAGGAAAATCACAAAATTACCAAAACAAGGTTTAGGAATGATATCTTGAATATCTAAAGATCTGACGGTTGGAGTAACAATTCCATATTACACTTGAAGGAAAGCGACATCTGAAAACTCCCGTAAAAATTTGAGTGTTATCCAACAGTCGGATCAAAAGTTATAGTCTTTTTGAGTCATTGTTCTAGTCTAGTGCGACCAAACCTTTTCATGTGTCTAGATTTGTCCGACTTATCCATAAATACATCTGTTATGCTATTTACGTAATCTTTTCAGGGTAAATCCTCATTTAGTTGTATCAGACTCACACATGAATGCTTAAAATCACTCTTTATCCCAAGTCCAACTATATTATTGACACTCATAAATATATTAAAAGAAAAAATTAATAAAATTATGGTTTTTGTATGAAGAGATCTACTGATTCATATAGCCGAATTAACCAGTTGAGTCACAAAATTGACAGTGAGACTACATATTAAGTTACTGTATTTCAGAAGTGCAACATGTTTAAATGTCGTTATTCTGAAACGCTACAAAGTAAAAATATATTATTTCATAAAAAAAAAAAAATTAATAGTATTATATTGCAAAAAAATTAATTTCTTATGATATTTTTTTTTATAAAAAAATCCCATGAGCAGAACAAAACGTCAATCAAAATAACATGTCCTGTACTGTTTGTGAACTTTAAAGCCTATAAAGCCCTTGCATTCGTGGGATTTATTGCAGCCACATAATTGAAGCTGCCATGTCAAAGAAATACCTTAGAATTGGAAGCTCATGTGGAAAATTAATAAACAAATGTGTACCTAAATATATAGGTAACTATAAGCAAAATACGTGTGGTTCGAGACAATTTTGCCAGAGATGAAGAAAGAAATATGCAAATGCCAGCCGAGAACGAATTGTATAACAGGCGTCAATTTTCTTACCCATAAAGCAACGACGACAAAACTCACGAAGAGAAATTCCAGCCACAAATGAAGAAAGGTCTCACGCTGGGTTTCAGCTGTCAAAAGTGAGTACGTAGCTGGATTTGATTAGCATGGGCTTAAAAAACTGCTTGACCTTCAAAGCACGAGCCAGCGAAGATCAAGAGCAAATTTGTTTCAAACTGTAGCTGCTGACAGCCATAGATAGATAAACCACGTTACCTCAGTTATAATGTTCACTTGGAAACAGCAGACGATCAGGAATCTTGAATTGTTTAAAACCCGGGCTGATAACAACAGATCAATGAGAAATTAATGGTCAAGGGCCCTAAAAAAACGTATTAATCAGGTGAAGTGTTGAGTAGGTAATAGGGAGTGGACAAATAGCTTTACATGGATGCTGACAGACATAGATATCAAAGCTCCACTTCTTACACCCACAGGCCACAAGGCCACAATTACTTATTCCACATAGGACCACAAGGTCACCGAAGACTCATAGTCCTCAACACAAAGGAAGAGATCCTGCATGCCGATTGGAGCTGGATGATCAACTGGACCACAAGCCAATAATGAGCTGCTTTCCGCCGAAGATTTTTGAAAGCTCCAAATTCTTCAGAAATCCACAGGAGAAAACAAGAGAAAAGATGACCGAAACCTTACGTGTCAAGAGGCTAACAGCTGGTCCCTTTGCATCAATGGTGACATACTGACATGAATATTTTTGCGTATTGTGAGAGAACTTTTCGGTTTGTGTTTTTTTTTTTTTTCCTGCGAAAACATTAACGTGGCATCCGGCTATTCAGTCACCTCCCATGTCCATGTCATCTTCCTCATGCACCTTACATATCGGTGACTTCATGGCATGCCTTGCCCACATGAAAGCAACAATATGCAAATCCAACCAAGAACTTTCTTTAAAAATATCGGTGACTTCGTGCTGTATGATGATGCTAAGCTTTTATCATAGAGCTTCAACGTGGCGATTCGAGTACCTTAAATAGGTATGTTAGGTTGTCACACGGGCTTAATCTATAGTATAAACATGTACCAAACTATGATTTAAATAAGCAGCGGATAAGGATAGCAAATCAGATATGCTGCCTGAAGATGGCAGGTATGTGACATCTCAGCGCTCTTTAACGCAGACCAAGACATCTAACAATTATAGTAACATGGCATATCTGGCAGACGAATACGTTACCCGAGTATCTAATGCCAGCCATAAAATGCTATTTCTTGGTCAGATTAGGCTATACATTGCGATTTGCAGCCAAAGAGAATCGAAGTCATGTTTGTGTATTGGCTGATCGGCAATATGTATGATTGAAAAGTTGACCTTGAATACAGTCCAGTCGCTCGCATAATAAATAAGCAAGGGGCCATCCATGGTGGCCATGCCGGCGCCGACACGATTCTGTGATGTGCACTGAAATTAATGATGGCAATGTTAGCTTGATTTTAAACACCCCACTGATATGACGAATACTCATCTCTTGGAGATCAATAATAGCTGATCTCCATACTTTCCCCGTTCTTGGGTAAAACCCATTTGATAGAGACAAACATTAATTATCATTGTTTATGATTCACGTGATTTGATTTCATGCTAGCCCTTGCAATATATCTACAGAAACTTCTCGCGTAAATTTCACAATTGGCTAGGCCAGAATAAAATCATTCATTTCATTGGCCTTGATTTTGATGGGAAATGACATCTCAAAAATTGGAAGAAAACAAGACACTGAATAGTTCGGACTTGTGCAAGCACCGTGCCTTCGAAAACTAGAAAACAGTCTAGCAGGCTGCAACGAAACAATTCAAGATGCGCTTGCCGGGTTTATATTCGTTCAGCAGAGGTTCAACCCAGTAAATTCCAAGTCATCAAATGTATATTGATCATACATGCTTGCATGCCTAACACATGCACCAACTACTAAACGGGGTAAGAGTTCTGAGAAAACTATAGCATTTTTCAGCGACGACTCAGTTGAGAAAACTATGGCTCCAGGCAACATTGTAATTCACCTTCTCAGAGCTGTACATAACCTACTGCATGAGACATGCCCTAGTGTAGCAACTGATAAGGGGATACATGAAGTGCAACGGTCAGTGTATTTGATCAAAGATTTTCTTGGGCATTCGTTATTTGCACCATGCTTTGAAGAGAATTTGCAACAAAAGGGAAATGAAAACCAATTAACCTCAAATCTATGGTTCATCGAGCAAAAACTCATTGACATGTTGACAATTGAGACAACTATTCAGTAAGAGGTCAGCTTAATCTATGATGTTAGCAGAGTCTATGAGTTAATGCAGAAACGCTTGATGCAAAACAAATCGAAACAAAAAATTGATGCTTGGCTTATGAATCAGAACAAAAGAACAAGTTGCAAGAGCACTAAGAAATATCATTGCTACAAAATCAGAAAGCAAATAAACCTTACACCTGGAGATAGCTCCTAAAATAAGGATACAAAAGGGAAAATCAACACACAAGGAAAATTAAAAACTATTTTCCTATATCTGAGATTAAACCGGACAATTAATATCTATTTACCTGCATTTAATATATAATATGAATTCACCCAAAAAACATGCAAGCCTGAATCTCATCAAAGCTCCCAGTCAGTAACCTGCAATGGGAACCTAATATTCAATTAGTTTAAGAGAAGCTGAAAGAGCTTCAGCACCAGACTCTGGCAGCTATGCGAAGATTAACTTATAAGCAACTTGAATGATTACATCCCTGCAAGAAAAGGCACACTAAAAAATTATTAGCTAACAACAAAATAATCAGAGGATGACTGTCATACCAAGGCTAAGCATTCAGTCCTCCTCCATAGGTACTTCTGGAATATCAAACCTGTCTTCCTCAATTGTTTTATTGATCACAGAAACAGGAGATGGTAACGAGGAAGTCAAGGAATAAAAAATTTATCCAACTGTGTATAATTGCAGGACCAGGGTAGATAAAATGTAAAATTTCACTAACAGTACCTATCATTATAATTCCAGTTTTTATGAAAAAAACATATTTCTCCGTTTTAAACCAACTCCATGATAATTTATAGCAAATCAAAACCTCCATAAAGAGGTGCAAACCATTCATTTGTAATCGAAACTCTCATAAACCTTCAATACAAATAACTAAACAAACATGACCAACTTAACCAAATGCATGTAAGAACATTGTATTACACGCATGTAACACAAGGACTTAAAATCATCAATATCCAAGAATAGAGAAAATATACGATTTGTCAGAAACCTACTCAAGTCTCAGAAGACATGAAGACATGCAACCTTTTTTATCACAAAATATTATGAATGCATGCCACTTGTGAAAATATACTTCTTAGCTTCTAATCAATAAACCAAATTCAGTCTACCCAATCTCTTTAGTATTCACAAAGGACATATCATGACCATGGCAAACCTAGGAAGTACAATCAAAATTAGAGGCCCTTAAACACCACTGATCCATCTCATTGTCATCCTTATTCCAAAAATATGGCTTTTTCAATTCATTTTCCTACTTCATAATTAGCTCATAAACAAACACTCACAGGCTAATATGCAGGAAAATCTAAAAAAAAATGTTACCGCCTGCTGGCATAACATAATAAATAGAACAGGCAAGGAACCAAAAAAGCAGTATAAAGTTAATTTTGCATGCAAAGGATATTTATTGACATGGGATCATCCTTCTCCCCACGATTGCGGCTGTTGTCTAGCTCTCTGATTATTTCTGGAGATACCTGCAATCAAAATGGGCGCAGAGATTAAAACATTTCAATGAAAAATATAAAATCGACTCATTTTGCAATATTATGTGTGTAAACATATAAGAGAACTATCTGATGGATGATGGTCTCACTAGTTTATGCTTTTGCCTTAAAACTAGTCTTCTAAGATTATCTTTATCTTCCTTCTGCAGTTCATTCTTGTATCTGAGAGATTTCAACAAAAATTGTATGAGTGAAAAGGCAAATGTGTTTTGAGGCAGCTACTTGATTTAATAGCATAAAAACTAATAAATAATGCAAGAGAGTTTAGGAAAAAGCATCTCATGTCATACAGTGCTGCTCAAAGGAGAAATTAGGCTGAAAAAGGAAATCTCAAGTTCTCAGCAAGTATTCCAAAAGGGGGAGATGGAAATTCAGAAACAAGGGAAGAACAATAAAATATACCTTGAGACTGCCTATTCTGATGTTGCCCATCAAGGCACAGTAATTAACAAAAACTAATGCGAACACAACAATTTCAGTTGGCAGAATGCACATGGTGTGAAATGAGAGTCCTAATCTTCAGTTAGGATGCATGGCAAGAAGGGTTTTTTCAAATTACTTGTAATTTTGTTAATTGTGTAGTTCTATCATTGTTAAGAAGTTCTCTGATTACAATAGTTGCAAATAACCAAGATTTCATTATTGCTAAGAATGGTTTTTGTTGATTTTGTTTCCTTCATTAGTTTAGGGATCTTCTAGATTTCTCATGTGCCTATAGAAGCACATTCTATGTAATTGAATGGCGTTTTAAATAATTAAATCAATTATCATGACCTCGAAATTGATTGTTTCACCTGAAGAATGTTTGTTCTTCTTTCCTTGTGATTCAAAGAACCCCTAGTCAACCTCTAGGGTTTTTTTTCTTTTTATTTCTTTAATTCATGTTCCTTCTCTACATCAATTGGCACCTCCAAAAAAATTTTATTGCTGCTAGAAAAAAGGTTCCATTGCTGCTCAAAGAAGAAACAAAATATAATATAGACATCGAAGAGCCACATTACTGTTAGAGAGAAGAACACCGAGAGACACCTGATTATGCGAGGTAGCAACATTCATAGATCCCATCCATCAAAATGGCTTTTCAATTACAAACAATACGTGCTTGTCGACACAGAAAAAACCTAGAGGAGCCTCAGACTAAAGAAGAAAACAAATTCGCTACTCAAAAAAAATACCAATAAAATGCCGTAACTATAATAAAATCCTAATTGTTGCAATTATTTTCAAGTGGAAAACTTCCTAAAATGAAAAAAGCACACAATAAATACAATTACAAATAATTTGAAAATAGTAATTATTGGTAATTTCCCTTGTTGACCTGCATCTGTTGAATTAGCAAAACAGATCCATACTAATTACTTTGCTACAGTAAGTGTTTCGTATGAGCTATCAGATAGAGGGCATATATGAAACACGTATAAAAACACAGTAAAAGAGAATCATCTCCCATTACCCCTGCTCCCCTTTCTTGATCAGTCAGGTTACATGTATGCATCATAAAACAAAGTGAAAAGGAAGAGTATGTACACATAACATTAAACAGTGCATCTGAAACAATGCAAAAGATAGATGTGATGTGGCTAAATCAAGCAAGAAACACCCTTAAGCTCCCATTCAATATTAAGCATTTAAAGTCAATACATACCAGATAGAATTCAGACAACTAAAAAGAGAAGAGGCAATTAAAAGGAACATGGAAAAAAATACCAACCTTTGCACAAATGAAAGAAGCGATTGGTGCCAAATTACAGGCATTATTCTTGTATCCTCGAGAAATCTCATGAAATGAGCAACAACTGCGTCAAGTACGCGAAATGGCAAGGCATATTTCTTGTCCAATAGAAGTTTGATAAAATAACTGCGATGGTTTGCCAAAGTAACATTGTCAAGTAGTATTCAGATCATTTGGCAACTAAAAAAGCACCAGATTCAAAATGGAAAAGATTTTTTAAAAAAAGTCCATTCTCTTGAATTTTCTATTGCCTATTCCTTCCCGGGTTAAAGTATGGAACCACACTACACAGGTTCAGGCATCAACAGTTGTTTCAGAACAGTAAAACACTTCTTAATATCACCAATTGTTTCATTACTTACCTTCTCCATACTTACAAGTTTTCTTCTCGGTATTTTATTATGAAGTTTATTTGCAAGCATCAATAATATTTGGAACAACCATCACATCAAGAAACCCAAGATACATATTGCCAGGGCCCCGCTACCTAAGTCATGACTCATTTTCCTAAATCAGGGGTAGGCTTGCATCCTTGTCAGGCATGACTTATGAGACCATATTTATATAAAATTCCAGCTCATTGCCTCTTTGTGTGATAATTCCTAGTAGAGTATTAGAATCTCTTTGAAAGCAAGGAGAACGATCATTCATCACAATGTGTTTCACATGAAACATAGAAAACTTTGTACAAAGCTTTCACGCATAATTAGGACCATGGACTGTTGAAGTACACAGGCAAACCACATACATAAATAGCATGGATAAACAAGTAAATCTGCTAACTGTTACACGTTCCTTTTTTATTTTCAATACGTGTTAAACATTTATATACCTTGTTGTGCCACAATATTCCATCTCCGCAAGCTTCAACACTGCAACACTGCAATTCCATTGAAATGTTTGAGTTGGACTCCTCCCCGAGTATTTGAAACTTGGAAAAATAAAAGGTGCAACACAACATTCCAGCTGCTACAGAAGCATCTCATCCTCATGTGCTGAATGTTTAAATTATCGCTTGTATATCTCAAAATGAGGGGGGAAATAAAGCAGAATGGTTTGAATGTTTAAAAGCATTGGTGTAATTCATAAAATCCATAGGTAAATCATGAAACTTGGAAAAATAGAAGGTGCAAAGTTCCAGCTGCTACAGAAGCATCTTATCCTCGTTTGCTGGCTGTTGAAATTAGCACTAGTGTGTCTCAAAATGAGGGGGGAAATAAAGAGGAATGGTTTGAAATGATTAAAAGCATTGGGGTAACGTCATAAAATGCATAACGCATATGTTAATCATGAAATTCTTATCTTTCTCAACATGAAATTCAAACTAAACAATGAAGAGATTGTAATAGGTAAATGAGTAAAGTCAATATACAGTGGGTCGCGAAATGCAAGATTCAAGAACTTTGGAATATGGAATGTGGATAGTAGAGTTGCATCCACTAGGTTTGAGGGGTATTCAGAAGGGCTATCCAATCATAGATCAACTCAAAATGGGGTTAATCATGCCTTCTTAACAGGTAACAAGATGATGTTATAATTACACAGGCAGAATCCTTTGGATTACTAATCAAGACATGCATTGAAACATACATGATTATCCTCTGCAAAAGTAAGCATACCATGAATGAAGCATAGGAATGGAGACCTTTTGAATGATACTTCCAAAAATAACAGCTTCCCTAAGAGTGCATGTCTCTGACTGCATATCAAGTAAGAAAAAAGGGGTTTATATTAAAGCACAATTAGTGGTTCATTAAATAAAAAATTATCAGAACCAGGCATCCTATCAATTGGAGGCCAATAAATTTATTGGCGGGGAGTTTAGTTTTGTCTATCCTATGAGGTCTTTATTCAGGTTTTGAGTTTGCTCCTGTGAGCCTCTTTTCTTTAGCAGTTACAAATTGGATTGCCTACTGTAATTTCAATTCTCCACTAAAAAAAAACCATAAAAATTCAATTTGTTTAAACCCTAATTGATCCTCCCACCTTGTCCTGCATTGTAACATGTAAGTTACAAAGTAGCAGTTAGGATGTAAACAAAAACAGGGAGGTATGAGAGAGAAAGAGGATAGCAGCAAACTAATGCATCAGTCAATCTAAGAAGACCAGCATTAACAACTTATTATGACTGGGTGAAGAGGCAGTAGTAAGAGACTGGAACATTACAGATTAGCAAATCAGCTACTGATTAAGAGACTGGAACGTTACGGATTAGCAAATCAGCCAGTTATCAAATTCTATAGAATAAACAACATGCAGAAGATTTTCATGCTAGTATATACCTTACACAATGGAAGCAATATTCCCTTGTTGAATGCAGCAGGTTTATACAGAGACTTTTTCAAAGCTTGATACAGACTGAAATGCAGCCTCTTATTCGTCCTGATATCATCTCTAACCCTAGGAAGTAAGACAAGCCTATAGAAACGCTCTGCCTTCTTTGCACCCAAATTAGAAGAGAAGATTCTAGTGGCTTGATACATTGCATTTGGTGACCATTTCTGAGGTTCAGTCAGGTACAAGATATCCTCCCAAAGTTGCATAGAAGGGATGTGCTTAAATGCCTTAGGTATCTTTCCAGCTGTGTATTTACTAAGATACTCGCCAACTCTACACATAATCATATCAAAATGTGTGCATCATATTCAAAACGCTTTCCTTCACAAATCTGTTCCGAAAAATATTTTACTAAGAGAAAATGGAAAGAAAATGTCCAAAAAGAGGGTAGCTATTTTACCCCTTGTACAAATCTATCAGAGACTGGTCCAACTTAGGTATAGGCTGTAACTCTGCAATCAAACAAAGATATTCAGCATAAACACTGAACTGTACAGATTCAAACAAGTACAACAAAGTAAACACAATATTAAATGCACAAGTTAAAGATATAAATAAGGGGTTTATAAAAATAAAAAAAAAACTGATTTCAAGTAAGAGTATGACCTGAGGAAACATTTGCATCAGTCTTTTTTAATTTCTCAATAATAAGGTCGGCAAGTGTTCGCTGTGGACCAGCATCCTTTGACAAGAATGCCTCCAGCAATTTCTCATCATTCTCATCAATCTCCTCCTGCCAAACCATCCAGTTTCTCTCCTTTTACAAAACAAGTTTAAAAAAAAAAAAAAATCCAATACAACAAAATTGACAAAAAAACAGCTCAAAAAATAAGTTTAAGATAACAAATGGAAATACTGACAGGATAATCGTTAAACTGGCTTTGAGTCTCGGAGAAGCCACTAAAATCATCAATTTGATCCTCGGCACATTCCTCTCCTTCAGGCTCAGGCAATTCTTCCTCCAGAGCATTAAAATTAGGGTTTCTCTCCTCGGCTTGAATCTCCTTCTGCTGAATCAACGCTTGCTTCAAGATTTTCGAGCTCATCCCCGAGGATATCATCTAGTACAAAACCATTACAAAATTAGAGGGACAGAGAGAGAGAAACAGAACCTAAAAAGAAGAAAGAAAAGGCATAAAAAATAAAGCGAGGACTACTTTTTGCTGTTTCTGGTGGTGTTTTGATACTTTGGATCGTGTTTTAGTGGAGGAGGCAATAGAGTCTGTATCCTCTGGGAGGAAAGGTTCTGGGTTTTGGTGCCTCTCTCTTTTCTTCCCCATTGATGGAAGATGGAGTGAGCTGGTTGTAGAAATTTAGAGATGAGAAGACAGAAAAATGCTGCTTGCTTTGCTTCTCAAACAAGGAGAAGAAGAAGCCCCGGTGATAAACCCTAGTGGTAGTGGATTTTACGTTTCTTAATTCATGGGCTAAGTTTTTCGGGTGGCTAACAATTATGGGCTAATTTTTTCGGGTGGCTTGACTACTATGGGCTAAGTTCTTGTATCTGCAAGGTTTATCCCAAATATGTGGTATGAAAATTTTTTGTTTGATTTCCAACCAACAAGGTTATTAAAAATATTTTTTTAACATGACACGAAATCTACAATATAAACTTGAATTATAAAATTATAAATTAAATATTTTAACTAATTATATATTGACAATTTCAATCAAGTAGTAAATAATAATACAACACAATTAAAATAAAAGTGAAATAAACAATATAAATGTTCAAACATTTTAAAATACATAATTCAAATAATTGATTGATTAAAAATATTAAATTATTTTTAATAAGTGTTTTAAGGGTCATTCATTAGCCGAATCCTAAATGTATTGATTGAAATTACAAAAAAAAAAATGTCTCCACAAGATTAGTCATCATTTTAAAAACAATTTTTTTGTTCATTTTAGTTTTTATCAATGTACAAGCTATGTGCATGCGATATTTCAAGAACATCAATAAAATCCTTCCTTGGTATTGAAATTATAAGAATAATAAACATAAAAGATAATAAAAATCCTTGTTGGCACTCATTGTAGCCCAATTTGTTGCTTGAACTTCGCAAGTTGCAAAAGCATATTAATTTGTTTTTGAAATATTAAACTACATAAGAGTAGATTAAAATCAAAGCAATTTAATTAAACTATATAAGAGTAAAATATTCATCTCAATTGTGGACCACACAAAATCCTTCTTATTACTTTAATTGCGTCGGCCTCCTTTAAAAACCACACCCTCATTCTCCTCCTCTCTTGCATTTCTTTACTTTACTCCTCCTCCCATGGCTTCCATTTCCACCACCCTGAAATTCTTCTTCTCTCAAATCCCCCTCAACAGATTTCTTTTCTCTTCGAATACCACAAAACTCTCTTTTTCTCCTTCCATTTCCTTCCCTTCCACTTCCACTTCCCTCCTCAAAACCAAAACAATCACCTCCTTACCACCCCCCCTCTTCCTCTCCCTCCCCCTTTCTCACCCACCACGTCTACGTCCCAAATAAAATCCTAAACCCCAATTAGCATTGCTGGTGCTAGCAATGCTAGGGTTGAGATGTGAGATTTGGGCAAAAGGCAAAGGGGAAGGGGAGGCTAGGGAGTAAGCAAAACTTAAATGGCAAAGTCGGGACTCGAACCGAAAGGCAATAAATTTTGTAACTTTTGTCAAACTCGTAAACTCGGTCCGAGTTTAATGAGTTGACCGAGTCTGACCGAGTTTGCTAACCCGATGTTACACGTTATATATAACTTGACTCGTAAAATCGTACGATTTTACGACTCAACTCGTGATTTTGACAACATTGGATACGAGATTTGTTTTTCTTTACAATGGTTTAACTTTGGCTGCCCTAAAATTTTGTGGTAGAACTGAATGAAACCTATGTGCTTAGCTCGTATAATAACAAAAACTGCATAAAACCCTCGATGTATTTGATAATATTCGTCCATTATTTTCGCAAAATTGTTAATTCTCATTCTTCTTTTCTTCTTTAATAAGAAACAATTTTTTAAAAACAATTCTCGTTACTTATATGTGACCCGAGCTTTATCACGGTAAGGTTAGTTTTTTCTATAACTTAAAAAAACAATATTCAAGCATTGGTTGTATGTTTTAAAGCAAAAACAAATTCTTGAACCGAAGTTATAGACTCTAATGAGTCCAATACGATGATTTAATTTAATTATATAATAAAAAACGATAGTAAATGTATGGAATGTAAAGAGAAAATGTGATAACAATGACATGTAGAAAAAAAATGGTTTCCAAAAGGCAAAACAAATAATATATAGATGAATTCTCAAATAACTCAATGTTAAAGTATAAAATTAAAAAATACAGAAAAAAAAATAAAAAACCTCAAGCAAATCCAAGTTAGCATGACAAACTCATGACTTGGATCGTGAGGTCGGGTCATCCTTATAGAAAGCAAATCGATAAAAAAAAATAAAAAAGAAGCATCTCAATTTCATTCCCATGACATGGGTCATGATATCAGAATCATCGCATCCAAAAAATTATGAAGCCCGATTATCAACAATCCAATGTTAAAGGATAAAATTAAAAAAATCAATTTAAAAAAAGAATAAAAAAAAGGCAATTAAAAAAATAAGGACCAAAAAAGCAATTAAAAAAGAAAAACAAAATTTAAATAATTAATAAACTCAATGTTGAAGGTTGAAATAAAAAAAAAATCAATGTAAAAAAATATGTTGTTAATCCGGGTTAATATTTCATACTCATGATCTAGGTAATGAAACTTGGATATCGCATATTATGAAAATCAATTCTCAAAATCTGATGTTAAACGATGAAATTAAAAAATTAAAATCAATTTCAAAAGAGGATAAAAAATCAATTAAAAAAATGAGGATAAATTTGACATAAAACTAAAATGAAATAAAATGATGTAAAAGTCCCGAGTCAATCTGAGTTGGTCTGGAAAATTCACGACTCGAGTCATAAGGTTAAGTTATCCTAGTAGAAAAAAATAAGAAAAAAGAATAAAGAAGTTTTATCTTCAATAAACATATTATCGAATGATGAAATTAAAAACAAAATATTAAATGATGAAATTAAAAAAAATCCAATTTCAAAAAAAAAAAAAGCAATCAAAACAATAAGGACCAAATCTAACATGAAAATTAAATGAAATTAAATGATGAGGGATAAAATTAAAAACAAATAATTAAGAAAATAATATAAAAAAAAAGTAGCAATTAAAAGAATGACGATCAAATTTGATATAAAAATAAAATAGGATCTAATGCTAAGAGTTGAAAAAAAAATCAAACAAAAAAAAGGATTCAAAACAAATAAAGAGTAATTAAAAGAATGAGGACTACAATTGAAATAACAAAAATTAGAGGACAACTTTTAATTATGGTTGGGTCAACACAATTTCCGAGTATAGGAGAGAGAAAAAGAGGTGGATAAAAAAATTTCAAACACCACAAATCATAGTATACATACCGCCCTAGAGGATGCGACAATTCAGATAACATGGTGGTTGGCCTTTTTGGCTACGAGGAGGCGCTGCACACTCCGCTTGAAACCCACAGGCATCTTCTACATGCTAGAACATAACTTGCATGCACTAACAACTTTTTATTTTTAATAATATTTTATATTTTTTAAAATACTTAATCTCCCCTTGGTCTACTTGCTAATTAAAAAACAAAGCAGAATAAAATGACAAAAAACCCTCTAGATACAAGCCTAAAAAATATGATTTTAAAAGAAATCTAGTTATTTTAATTTTCAAATTAAAATAAAATTATGTAAAAACCTCTTAGGCAAATTAAATAAATTTTGCTTTTTAAGGGCTATTTAATATTTTTACTATGCCATGAAAATATAAGATAACAAATATGTTTCCGATGAATTTGATAATAACAAATTGATCACCTTAAACTAGGTTATTTGATTTTATTTTTAAAGTATAAAATTATTAATTTATTGTGTAAATTCACCTTGAAATATGAATATATAAACAATGAATGTTTGATGTCTTTTAACTTTTGTTTTAATGCTGACATTATAAACAAGTTATGCCTTTGATCATTCATAATAAATTGTGTGTTAATGCTTAAAATTTAATAGCCTATTTGCTCTTAGTTGACAACAATCAGAATTATGTTATGCCATTAGAAATTCAGGTGTTAAAAGGGTAGGTATTATTTATACTAAAAAGACTTAGGAAATTAGAGTTCTACTATATATTTTAACAGTTATCTAGGTTTTTTTTTTTATATTAATCAAATTAATTGAATCATATTAAATTAATTTTCATGAGATTTAATTTTAAACTTGAACTAAGAGTTGAGAGTTTTTTTCTATTAATTTTTTCTTTTTTATTTCTCAATTTCATCCTCAAACTTATTATATCTATCATCTAAATTATTTTTAAATCGACCAAGTCAATTAAGTCACAAGACAACTCTCACATAATTTATTATTAAACCTAGACTAGATAAAAAGTTGAATCAAGAGGTTTTTATGTCAATTTTTTTTTTTCAATTTCATCCAGATATTTTTTTTTTACTTAATAATCAAGTAAGATGTCTTTAAACTGATCAAGTCAATTTAATTTTAAATTTAAGTTAAACAAGAAATTGAATAAAAAAGTTTTAATATTTATCCTCTTAGTTAAATACTAAATAAAAATACTAAATAATTCTCTAAAACTTAAATATTTTTTATTACATTCAACTTTTTTTAATTCCATCCATTGCATAACACGTAGCATAACACATAACACAAGCATATAAATTAGTAATAACTATTTAGATTCAAATATAGCGTTTTCACCACATTATTGAACAAAAAGTTCTCTCAAGTATCGGCTGTCCCTTTTCGAACTTGAAAATTCCTACTTAATTCGATCTCAAATCTCAAAACATCATCAAGTCATTTCGATTGTCTGTTCTTTGTGCATTATCTAATTATGTTTATAGCTAAGGAAGCATCGCTACAAGCTTACCACTTGCCATTTTGATGAAACCCGTTTTAGCAAGGATATACAGCATCTGCAAGTCATAAGATCAGGAAGAATGATTGCATGATCCACTAGTAGATAGCAGCCAACACATTACAAGCTAGAAGCTTCTTTTCATTTTCAGATTCTTCATATATCTGGTATTGGAGAGCTTGGACAACCTATATAAGACAATTTCCTGTGAAATATCATCGGAAATGTGACTTGTGAGCGGAGCAAAGATTCCTTTGAAAGAAGGGAAACAAATGAAATGCTGCACTGAACTGGGAATTGCATCAGCAGACCTGATCAGCTTATAAAAGTGACTTATGTCCTTCCTTGGCTCAATAGAGCATTGTATCCCTCAGTGCCAGCAACATTTTCTGCACCTTTTGTAGGCGGCAACTTTGGGAGCACCCAAGCTGGTGATGTGTCAAGCCACAATCCTTCACCAGTTTCTTTGTGCTTGAAATCCGGAGATTTTGGGTTTTTCTAAATACAACAAACAAGGGGGCATGAAGTTATAAACGAATAATTAGATCAGATGAATAAGTTTTGCAGCGTTACCTTGTCAACCCTGTTGTCCCACCATTTATGAGGGTTTTCCACCAAGTCCTTCCAGCATTCTTCCTCTAAATCATATGCCACAATGAAGATAGTATTATTAAGAGAAAAAAACAAGATAAAAGCCAAAAAGCCAGCAGAGCAACCTAAAGTCTTGCTGATAAATTAGAAATTGGAGAAAAACAAAGTAGAATGGGGATGCTGACATTATTAAGGATGATAATTGGATAGAGTCTTCCTTTCCCTAATTATCAACGAAAATCACTGACAAATTCTTCTAGAAAGCAAATTTTTTACCTTTATTTTTTCTTACATATGCTGGATAGACAGTATTAGATAGAAATCGTGCAAATGGGGGTGCTGCTCAATTACACGGGAAGTTCACAAATAGGAATGCCAGGAGCACAAATGAGAAGTGAAACTCTGATCCTTTATCTTGTTTATCTGTTTACCGTTTAATTATCAGGGATATTGCTAAAGAAGAAGAAGATATCTTGCATATTCCCTTCAGTATTTCCTTTTATGTAGAAAAATAAATATAAATGGGAAAAAGATTCCCATTCTTTGGTTAAAAAATAAATAAATTCATCCAGACCAACTTGACACGGTAAGTAATAGAAAAGTTTAGGAAGGAAAGTGGCCCTCCTTCAAACCATTATTAGCCGTGTTTGTCTGCTTTGCTGGTGGTTCTGGTTACAGAAAGCCAGAATAGCAAACCCATCATCAGTGTTCCATTTAACAACCAGTATTTAACACCAAGTATCTTCAATACTACAAAGACATGTTGCCCAAGTCCACAATTTGGAAAAGAGATTAAATGTCTTCTTCACATCGACACTCATCTGCTATGAATAATCATTAAACCTTCTTCATATACGTGTGTGATGCGGGACAAGAAAGATTTGAAGCCAGAAAAAAAAAAAAAAAAGTCTGCAGTTTTGTAATTTTTATTCAATTCATAAATAGTTGTCTAACATTTAGAAAAATAGAATATAAACACTAAAACTCTAACTAGAACAAGCAATTGGGTTTATAACCCACTAAATAAAATACCCAACAATAATTAAATCAAACCCAACAAATAAAGCTTAATTAATAAATCTCAACTAAAAGTTCAAATAAATTAAATCAAAATATAAGCTAAAATCTAATCTTTCAATGGTTTGAGCTATCCTCCATCATTTATAATTATACGTAAGCGTAAACAAAGTCTCAAGTCCGGTGTCCCCACCAACTCTCCTAGGATTAGAGAGACTTGACCTCATCAAGTGTAGTTCAAGACAGTTCCAATAATGCTCTCAAAGATCATGACCAAGTTGTTGTGATGTCTCTCTGATAATCCAAGTATAGTCTGAATCTAGTCGTCGAGATTATATATTGGGATTCGCTGAAGTTCACATCCCTGGTAAAAACAACTTGTGCATCCAAAGTAGTATTAATATGTTCATTTTATGTTAAAGATAAATATAATGGGGTAGAGGTTTTAAAAGAATCATCATGGATAGATTGTCATATTTTATATATAACAAGGTTCTTCAGGTCAAAAGTAGAGCTAATATCAAAGTTTAGTAACAATTTAATGATATAATTATTTGATTCAATCATTTTGCAACACTTTGAATGGTCTAACACTACTCACTTGCAATTTATGACTGATTTCCAAAAGACATCATTCAGGTCTAATCTATATCATGAAATATTCTCCAAGATTAACTGCATCATTATACTTATGTAAATTAGCTCTAAATTTGTATTGTTCATTACTTGAATATATTTTATGATCTCAACATGCAAAAAACTCGGTTGAGTTGGACATAAGAAGAAGATTTACAAGCTTCCTAGATTCGTAACTATGGACACTATATGATCGAGGATGTGGAGTACAAACAATATTTGAAGCCTTAGTAGATATAGATTGGACATAACCTAGTATATTAAGATTATCTTCATCTTTCTCTTCACGTGTCAAGGGTAAGAGATTAAGGAGCTCAACATGTTGTTCTAAACCTATGACGTGTTGGACGTCAATCATGAGGGGGTGAGGAGCATGTTGCTCTCTTTGACGTGCTGAACATCAAGCATAGTAGATAGAGAATCAAGTAGTTTAAGAGAACTAAAATGATGAAACTCTTCTAAGACTATATTTATCTTTCCGAGCAATTCCACTAAAGAGTTTTCTAAAACTTCTTCCATTACCACTAAAACAGAATTATTATATTCTTTATTAACTTCATTTCAAACTCATTTGGACTTATAATGTTAAGTCCCTCTTCTTGCATATCTTCTTCATTGAGGTCATTAAAATCCTCAGGATTAGGTTCATACACTTGAATATAATAGTCTTCACTTTCACCTATATCTTTATGTTCTTGGATGACTAAGGGTTTAGAGGTACAGTTAACGAAGATATAACCGAAACCTTAACATTTAGCACACTGAACCTTTGAATTTATCCTAGACATTTCATTGATAACTCATTTACCCTCTTCTTCTTTATAAATATGGGCACTACTAAGATTAAACCTACGGGGGGAAACATCTAATGAAAAATCATTATTTCTAAATTGAGACCTAAAAAGAGTCCTAAGAGGGTCTTGATGTTTTGTCCATCAACTTTTTATAAGTAACTCATAATCTTGCACTACATTATAGGCTTGGTCAAGAGTGAAAGCACCTATGAGCATGACTTCTTTTCTAAAATCATCATTCAAACCTACGTAAAGTCATGGCTTTATTTTTTCTTATGACAAATCTCATCATGTAATCAATAAATTGTGTTATATATTCATTGACAGACTTATTCCCTTGTCTAAGATTGTTCCATTGGTCCAAGAGTTTATTCCTATAAGACCAAGGTATGTATTTCTCTTGTAGTTTTTGTTTCATTTTGGTTAAATCAGTTATGGGAGGTTTAACTCTCCTCTCTAAACAATCGTCAACATCTCCCCAATAAAGTCGGGCTTCATCGATGAACATCATCTTAGCAATCAAACTCTTCTCTTATCAGACAAGTTATGCCACTCAAAGAATTGATCAACGTCACGAATCTACATATCAAAGATTCAAGGGTCATGAGGACCATAAAAAATGACGGCTTCTATTTTGTCATGACTCATGACTCGCTCATCAAGGTCATCATGATTAGAGTAACATAAATGATAGTCATATTAGTTGCATTCAGGGTGAACTTGCCTATAATGATTATTCCTATAATATTTATTGGTCTTTGAGTGCCTTATTTGAAAACGCTCTAAGGGTTCAATTCTTTTAAACATGTTGATCACTAGGTTTGCAGTTCCCCTCAAATGGCCCCAAGAGTATCACCAAGAGTTGGATCTACGGTAATTGTAGACTTAAGCTTAGACACTAGATGATCAAGACACGAATATATGCAACACTAATCTAGAAATGAAATTGAGATTACAAATGGTTCTTGCAAGTGAAATCGCAATGCAAAAATAAAGTTGATTTCTTTCTTTTTTTAATGTGAAGATTAATCAAGAACATAAAAAACTAGAAAAATTTTAAGCAAGCAATGTTAGACCCTTAAATGTAAATGATTAATCAAACACAATACCAAGCAAGAACTCACAAATAACAACAAAGACTAGATGCTAGATTATCAAAAATGAAAGAGATTGATAAGCAAAAATAACATATAGAAATGAAACGTGAGATTTTTTTTATTTTTTTTGAATTTTCTAGACACAAAAGTAATATTAATGACAACCTTAAATGGAAAGTGCGAAACCAGGAAAAGTAAAATCCAGTGAATCGAGAGGTCAAGTAATTTATCGATTAAATTGTTGAATAACGATGATAGAACACTTGAATTACACAAGCTATTGTCGATATGGCATCCCTCGTTGATGTAATTGTGCATGATGATTATTTTTTAATCACTATAAAACAAAAACTAAACTAAACAAAGAGAAAAATGCTAATCCCTTGAATTGGTGGTGTTGTTACAACTAAAGAAAAGAAAAATGCTAATCCCATGATAAGGTGTGGCTGTTGAGGAACAAACAGCTGCTGTGAAGGAGTTGTCATGACTAATATGGAAAGTGAGACATGGTTGGAATGATTTGTTGTCTCCTTGACTGAACCCGGTGCAAATAAAAAGAAAAGGATTGCTTCCCTACTGCTGGTGTGATGTTGTGGCATCTTCGGCGCCATTGATTTGCTGTGCTAGATCTGGTGGTGGTGTCGAGCAGATTAGTTTATGGTTTTGGCCGGGAGTTGCCAAGGAAAATTACAATTTGCTAATGGGGATGGTTGAATTGCTATGCTAGAGCTGTTGTAGCTAAGGGAGGGGCTGCTATGGTTCGTGGGCAAAAGATCGACCAGTTTGTGCCCTGATTGTTGCTGGCGGTTGTGCAAGGTAGTAATGGTCTTCTCAGTAACTAGTTAGGCAAGGCAGCGGCTGATCTGCAATTGGCGACAAGGATACCTAGTCTGTGGGTCAGCCAATCTGCAATGGAGGCCAATCTTCTGGTGGAGTGGTCGGTTTGCAGCTGTGAGGTGGGGGAATGAATGTGTGGTGGCTATGCTTTAGGGGCAAAATAAATCTAAGGGTGTGTTTGGCTGATTGCAATTTTTTTTTCAGATTTTGATTGTAAATGGGAAAAATGAAAACATAAACACTATTTTTTTTGTAATGTACTACTGATTTTTTCTTTTCACTGTTGATGAAAGCATCCTACATGGTCTAGGGTTTATGAACCAAGTTAAATGTTAGGAATTTGAACAAGTCCATAGATTGTTTAATTGTAAGAACAATTAAAAAACCAAGCTATGATACCAGATTTTGCGGGACAAAAGGGATTTAAAACCAAAGATGAAAAAAAGAGAGAGAGAAGAAGAAGCCAAAGAAAAGAAAAAATAGGGGCTAGAAAAGTCTGCAACTTTGCAATTTTTATTCAATTCATAAACAATTGTCTAACATTTAGAAAAGTAGGATATAAATATTAAAACCCTAACTAGAACAAGCAATTGGGCTTATAGCCCTCTAAATAAAATACCCAATAATAATTAAATCAAGTCCAACAAATAAAACCTAATTAATAAACCTCAACTAAAAGTTCAAATAAATTAAACCAAAACATAAGCTAAAGCTCAATCTCTCAATGGTTTGGACTACCTCTCTCAATCATTTAGGCTACCCTCCATCATTTATGATCATACGAATGCATAAACAATGTCTCAAGTCCGGTGTCTTTATCGGTGTAGATATTGTATGTTTATACCAGCATGGTGCCATTTGCCACATGGGACAGAAGCATCTGATGGCTCCCATGAGAATTGTTCTCTAAGCACATATTGACATAAAAAAATAACAAGCATCCACATTGCTAGATATGCCAATTTTAAAGGATGCAGCATAGGGAGGCCAGGTGAAGGTAGTTTAAGGATAGTAGCTAAGTTGTTTGTACCTTTTTGCTGCTTTGTTTGTGTTGGTAGGGCAGTCTTAACATCAAATTTCACCTTCTCAAGTCCTGAAAAAATCCAACTTGGTGCCCCAGTAAGCCAGACGGACTGGTTGTTATTCTTGTGTTTAAAATCTGGGTGCTTTGGTTTTACCTGTGCAAAACAAGAAGCAAGCAGGTAACGGATCCATAAATATCAACAGCTAAATAAGAACTTGCCTAGAGGGTGAATCATTACCAATCCACTGCGCTTACTACTACGATAATCCCACCACTGATTTGGATTTTCAAGAAGGTCTGTCCAGGAATTCGATCCAGATTCACCTTTTCTCTTCATGCTGGCTGAAAGATAAGTAAGCCATAGTTTAGCAATCAGCATCACCAAAAAAGTTAATAAAAATATCTTACAAGGATTTACCATCATCATCTAAGGGCACTTCTAGTTGCTGCTCGAGTATACTTTTCTTCACTTGGAAAGACCCCTCAATAAAGTTGATACTGTTCACCAAAACCTAGCAAGAACGAACACATCTAGCATTATAAGCTTTTCACATGTACAATAGCACAACACCCATCAGGTTTGTAAAAGAGCATCTATTGCATCTTTTGTTGGTCTCCGGGCTATCCCAATCCTACATCAGATAGGCATGCTAAGAAATTCCAGCATATGACGCAAGGAGGCATCATCTTTGGTATCACCTTCGCATATGTTTAAAAAATTCAATTTCTTTATTATATCCAGATCAATACTCATTGCAATATTGGCATTGACCATTATTCATTCTGTTTTGACTTTGAGATCCTGTTGAACAAGAAGCAATGAACCTCATATTCCACCTAGTTACTGACCAATGCAAACAGAAGTGAGCTAAGGCAGGGGCATATTTCAAGAATGTTTAAGCCTGAGTTTCTTTCAGGGCATGAAGGAAAACTCTCTTCTAATCTAAGTTATGCAAAGCCTAAAATTCTTAAAATGTTATGGTTACCAAAAGTCCAGAATCTAATAGACCACTCTATAAAAAAAAACAGAAAAGAAAAGAATCTAATAGACCAACCTCCTGATGTTATTCATTCCACAGTATAAAATTAACACAATACTTATAAGAATCCAATGCTAGACATAATTAACCCCAAAGCACAGTGCAAGTGACGCATGTTTGCATTTTTAGGTCCATAGTTAATGATGCTTACCTGAACTTGGGTTTGATCCTGCATCTCAGGGAAAGGAGGGGGGTCAGTACTTAACTGCCCATCTATGTAGACAAAATCTCCTTTCTTCAAGTGTGAAGCAGCAATATGGGCCAAATCACCTTCAAATATTATTGGAATCCTAATATTGTAAGAGACAAACAAATCAACCAACCAAAAGTGAAACATAGATAGCATCAGTAACAGAACAAAGCAACTCAATCAGTGTGAAAGTAACAAACTTTACAGCAGCTTTTACTAAAAATGCAAATCCATCCAAAATCTTTTTTCTACATAAGCAACAGAGACAAAAATAACAGACAAACTCAGGAAGAGAAAAGAAGAGAGAAGTGTAAGAAAAAAAGTAGTAGTAAAAGAGAGTACCGAAGAGCAGGAGAATGATAAGAAGGTTCCTGGGTAATAACAGTGGCAGCCCGAAACTTTTCATCAGGAGATGAAACTTGGGTTTGAATAGGCATATCGATATACCCAATTAAGTTAATGGAATTAGCAACCTTTGCTTGAAATGGGATTTCTTTGGGCCTTGGAAAATCTGTAGAAGACGGTGATTTCTTGTATAAAGGTGGTGTTTTTTTTAGTGTAGTTGTTGGTGGGTTGTGCTCCTTTTCGTTGGTGGAGTAACAAGATGATTGTTGAAGCAGGAGAATTAGTGGAGGAGAGATTCGCCTTGTAGTTGGTTGTGAGGTAGCGATTTTTGCAAGTACTCTGCATCTGCACAGTGAATTCTTCATCGCCATGATAGTGGTCTGTGTTTTTTCAACAATAAACCCTCTTCTAAACCCTTTACAAACACTTCAGCGAAATTGCTATTTCCACTCACCTGGTATGTTTTTGGAGAGGGAGCGCGGAGCCTCGTTGGGGATTTAGATTTTGGACTGCTAAAATCACTCCCAATACTCTTTTACATTTGGTCAGATTGCCCTTGTTCAAGTAATTGGTTTAGTAACACTGAGGTCCCTGTGGTGTCAATTTATGACACACACAGCCTCGTGGTTCAAAATAGGCTACTGGATATTTGAGGTTTAAATTTTGTTACAATATTTAAAAGAACTTTAAAATGCGTGGGGAAATCACTGTGCTTTCCCCACAAAATAATTTTTTTTGTAAGCGCTGTGTTTTCCTCATAGAATGATTTTCTGTGTTAGTTAATATTATATTATGAGAACTGTAGCTAGCTGATTTGACTAAAAAGAGTTGTAGCTAGCTGATTTGACTTACAAAAATAACAACATCATATTAATGTATTAAATGCTTTGCAAATGTACACTGTTTTGTCTTTGTTTTTTTTCCGTTGAGTCTTTTCTTCTTATCTGCAGTGGGAAATGCACAGGCGAGATCATGATGATGCTTTAAATGCTTTAACAATTTACCAGTCTTTTCTTTTTTCTTGCACTCTTCCTTTCTTTCAGATGATTTTGTGTCTTTATTGGTTATTATTATATTATTAAAAGCACTGTAGCTTGGAAAATATTTAACTTGCAAAAGTGATATCATCATGTTTATATATTAAATGCTTTGAAAATTTACACTAATTTTTCTTTGCTTTTTGCAATTCAGTCTTTTCTTCGTGGGAAAGAATTTACTTGTACAGGCGAGATCATGATGGTGCTTTAAATACTTTGACAATTTTCCACAGTCTTTTCTTTTTCTTGCATTCTTCGTTGCCTTCAGCTCCGGTTTTGTTTCCAGCAATTTCTCTTATTATGGTTTTTGTGGCTTCTTAATCTTATTTTATTGTAACTCACATGATGTTTGGTTTCTTTCCAATTGCTTTGAAGGGTTTACTTCTTCCATTGCATTCAAAAGAACAATCAATTTCCAGTAGCTTTTTGTTTGACTCCTGGTGATCAGAATTTTCAGGTTATTTCATTGCTCTTTCTCTTTCTTTTCAGCTGCTCTTTTTAATGTTGTGTGTTTTTTCGGTGCACATGGGTTGTTCATTCAGTTACTGGTGATCGAAATTACCTGCTTATTTCATTGCTCTTTGGTTTTCTTTTCATTCGGTGTTTTTAAAGTTAGTGTTTTTTCTTCTTCTTCCTGGTTTTAATGGATTCCTCACATGTTTTGCGAGGTTGTCTTTTTTTCATTCCACCTTAGACAACATCAGATTTTGCTAGAGCCATTTTGGTTTTGATTGATTGTATATTAATTTATATATGTTTTTCAGCATCACATTTTGATTTTCTAGAAGGGGACAATTTTTAAAAACTAATTTAGAACAAACCATCGTTCTTTTTTGTGTTTTCAAAGAAAATGGTCTTCAATTTGAAGCTGAATTAATCTCAAATTTAATCGCTGAGTTTTGTAACATAAACCCATGCTTACTTGAAACTTAAAAGGGATCTAGGGAGATGTTACACTACAAGATACAGAAAGGATCTTGGACTCCAATCTTTTCGTTCAAGGAACAGATAAATTGAAAAAATAAAGAAATAAATAAATATATTAGTTTTCAAGATTGTCAAATTTTGTTAAATGATGTTCGGCAGCATTACATTGTTGATGTTGTAGTTAAAAATAATATAATAATCTCTTTATAATAAGATTTTTTTTTAAAAAAAAGTAATTATAAAAAAATTGATCAAAGATTATTTACTCTCTCTCTCTCTCTCTCTCTCTCTCTCTCTCTCTCTCACACACACACACACACACACACACACACACACACACACAGAGCATGTAAGTTAATCATCAGAGTCTAGAAAAAATGGGTTTGTGGCAGAGAAATGTGGTGAAATAATAGCACGAGGGTTTGCTAAAGAGGTATTAATTAATTAGATTATGTAATCATTTTTAATTAAAAGCAACATCAGCTAGATATAAACATTGGATTTTCCATTGTGCTTGGGAGGAGAAAATATTTTAAAACAATATCTTTTTAGATCTAATGTGAAAAGAAAAATTCAAAATGTTCAATGATATATACAAATTAACACTTTTCTACATGACTGCTATACATGTATTAATGGTATGAATGACATTTTAGGAAATTACATGGGATTTATACTTTTATGATGAGGTTAGGTTAATTATTCTTCGTTTAAGAACATGAGCTTACACCAGATTTCACATGCCCGACGATCATATAAAGAAGGGAGGTCATAATTCCCTGTTTTTTTAGCAGTGTTTATATATGTCAAACTACGAATTACAATTGGGTTTTATAAATAAAAAAAAATTCTTGCCCTATTTTTTAAAAGATTACAGAACACAAGACATTTTCATTAAATAAATTACAAAAATTATTTCCCTTATTCTTTGCAGCTTATACGATTTTGTTTTGGCTTTCTTACCTTTCCATTCTGTCATTCCATGCGAAATAACTTCTGTTTTTTTATGGCACTTTCCAGGATTATGATGTTTCTTCCACTTGAATATGTTGGCTCATCTTTTATTTTTATTTTTGTTTGTTCTTTCATGCCTAATTTTCCAATTCTTATGCCCCACGTTTTTATCCTTGCACATATTAATAAAAAAATTACGCTGTTTTTAGATCTTTTGAAGAGGTCGCTTTTATTTATCGTCAACATTTTCTGAGGTTTGTTTTGTGCCTCTCTCTTATTTGCTTTATGCATTTCTATTGCCTTGAATGCTTAATCATGGTTATGGTATTCCAATGTTTAACAACACGTAATGTTCTGTTTTTATTCGCTTGATCTTTTATTGTTATATCTTCATCTTTTCTTCAACATGTTAATTTTGTGGAATTATGTTTTTTATTCCTTACTTAATTAAACCAAGGAATAGTTTTTTAGCTAAGCCTACTCATCATCATGTCTCATGACATGTTAAGGATTTCAATCCATTGTCGTTCCTTTTCCTTGCACGCGAGTTAATCTTTGCCCAACACTTAATTTCATGATGTTTTTTCTTTGATTGCTTATTATCCCTATGTTTACATGGTTTCTTTAGAAAATGCATGTCATTAAGATTTTCTCTATCCTTGTGTTTTCCTTCACTTAACCATGATCCTATCCTAATCATGGTTTTTTTAGTGTTTTTTTTTTTTCCATTTGCCTCTATGTTTGTTTACATGGTTTATTTAGAGCAACGAGATGACAAGTCCTCACGGACATGTTCAGCTTTATTTCTCATTTCTAATTTATCGTCAAGAATATTTGATATTTATTGCTTTATAAAAAATTTATAGCTTACGGTTGCACTTATCTTTTGCTGTAGGAAAAAAACTAGCATTCAGTTAATCAATGCTTTCTTATCCAACATCGCAAGCTAATTGGATGTCTTTATCATCTGCTTTGTTAATACAACCTCCCGCTCATCGACGTCCACTTCTCTATCTATATGTATAAAGCATAAAATATGTAACTCTAGATACTTTTGTTATACTTGGATTTAACTATTTTTACTTAACTTTTGCAACTAGCTTTATGAATTTATGTCTTTTGCTCTTTATGAATGTCATATCTTTTGTTATATAACATTTCTAATTAATTTATAAATAATTAAAATAATAATTAAAATTAAATTTCATTTTAAATACTCGCAGCATCGCGCGGGTATCAAAGCTAGTAACTTAGATAATTCAACCGTGTGTTGTGTTATGTTATGGGTTGGACTAAAAATATTTAAACATGAAAACAAATATTGAAGGAATGAATGGGAAACGTTTTAATAATTGATGTCAACCTTGAAATTTTTCAATCCAACTCTTTACATATTATGAATTTCAAATTAAATTACTCGAGAGTTGCCTTAATATAACCCGACCAACTTAACGAGTTCAAAGGTAATTTGGAAGACTAATAAAAATATGTTTTGGTTTCAAATAAAAATTTCAAGATTACATCATTTTTTTTAGATATTGAGAAGATGACATATTTGATCGACCTGGATTTTGCGACCTAATTTGCCACACTAGCGATCTGAGTCATGAACTCCAACAAGTTTAATAATTTTTAAATTATTTTTTATTTAATTATATGAAAATAAAAATAGTTATTCACAAAATTGAACATCAAATCAATGCCATAACATTTATTTAAGACTGTGATAACACTAAAGAATACAAATTGAAACAAATTATGAATCCTAATTCTTAATCAAGCTAAGTTAACCCACCAAACCTACAACCTAAGTCATAGATTTTAGTGAGTTTAATAACTTTTTTTAAAAAATAATTTTTCATTTTATTATATGATAATAAAAATAAACACTCAAAAAACCGAACATCAATCCAATGCTGAGATATTTGTTTGAGAACGCGATAATCTTATAGAAAAAAAACTAAAACATTATAAAACTTTATTCTCAATCAACCTAAATTAACCCACCAAATACGTCCACTGGGCTAATAAATTTATTTTTCTAAAACTATTTTTTGTTAATTATACTATGAAAAATTAGACTCTCGCAAAATTAAGCACCAACCAAATATGATGATGTTTGTTTGAGACAACGATAAACCTACAAAAAAAAAAAACCAAAATAAATTATGTAACTCAATTCAAAGTCAACAAAATATTGAATGATGAAATTGAAAAAGAAAGTTAGTAAGAAAAATTAATAAATATTCAATGTTGAAGAATGAAATTAAAAATAATAATAATTAAAGGATACAAAATAAGCCAGATATGCGAGCCTAGGCCTCTAAAAAATGTCCAAGTGCATGGGCTATCTATCCTTTTTTTTCAAAGGGAACATGACATGTCGTTCACCTTTTATAAAAAAAACAATACACTAGACAACGTGTCGTCTACTTTTTAAATTCTGACCACCATAAGTGACAATAAAGTTTAGCAGTCGCACGTATAAATTCATTTTTCAAAAAAACAAAATCAACCAAAAAACATTTTATACATAGGCTTTTTCGACATGTTTTTGTAGTTAAAACAAATCAAAGCAAAGATTAGAAAGTTTATGCATACATGTAATTAAATAAATCGATAACTATGTATGTTCATAAATAATATAAAAAAAACCATAAACGATACCTAAAAATAAAACTGGAAAAATTGAGAGACAAGTGTAAATCTATAAATCATATCTTGGAACCTCATCTAACAACTTAAGTTATTGAGTTAAGATGGTTCTTTGACATGGTATCAGAGCCTTAATGACTAAGCGGTCACGAGTTCGAATCTCACTATCCTCATTTATTTGATAAAAATTAAGCATAAAATAGTGTAAGCATGTGCAAGTTTCAAGCCCAAAAGACTTTCACTTGAAGAGGTGTGTTAGAAAATAATATAAATCATATCTTGTGACCTCACCTAACAGCTTAAACTATTGGGTTGAGATGATATTTAATCTTATCAGATGGAACATTTACCAGGTTGTGTTTGCTAAATTTTTTTATTAAAATAATTTTTTTATTCAATCAAATGATAATATAAATAGACGCATACAATAAATTTATTAAATAAAATAAAAGGGAAAAAATATTATGCAAGGCTGCATATATTAGAAATATTATTTGAAAATAAATATTTTTTTATTTTAGAAATAAAGTTCATCTATACAAAAGATTAAAAAAAATTATAAAATCAGAAAAACCTCTTCAAAAAATAAATGCATATAAAATAATTAAAAAATAACTACTATTTAAAAGAGACCTTCTAAACAAAATAAAAGAGAGAATGAGTATTAGTATTAATATAAATAAAAAAACAAATCTAGAAAAAAAATATAAAAAATGAATTAATTTAAAAAAATAAAAAATTGTTTTAAAAAAAAACGGTCAGGCTAGCCTGCTTGGCCTATTTTGTTAGGGCCCACACAATGGCCTTTTTTTTTGTAACTGGGGGGGACGACATGTTGTCTGCCCCATTTTTTTTGAAAAAAAAATTATGACGACACGTTGTCTATATTGTCCAATTTTCGGCCATTGTAGTAGCTAGAAAAACAGGGTTGATGGTTTTTCAACCCAAAAACCATTTTTTCAACCAAAAAAACTACAAAAGCATCATAGGCAACTTGATAAACTCATTCATGGCTCCAAAAAACCATCAAAATCAACTCGAAATAAAAAATCTTACCAAGATCACATATGTTTTTCTTAGAAATTTCAAAGTAAAAAAAACCTTATATGTGAGCTTTCCTTATCAAAGAAAAAATTTAACACCTATTTGAACTGTTTTGATGGCCAGAATCGGTCCTAACATAAATTTTCTCTATAGTGCTGAATTCTGATGACTTTCTCTCACCCCCCTCACACCAGAGGGCCCAAAAAAATAAATAGTTTTGATTTTTCCCTTTAATTTTGAAAACTAAAGAGACTCGATATCTATAATTTGTAAAATATAGGAACTACAATACACATTTTGCCAAAACTTTTTAACGCCACCCATTCCCTACTTGTTTTTTTACTTTAGTCCCCCCTCCCAGTCTTTCAATCTCACCCTCTCCCAACCAATTGACTAAAAATTTGGTCTAATAAGGGCCAAATAAAAAAAAGACAAAAAAAATTACATTGTGAACAGTTCGTCCACAATTCCATATGAGGGGATCCACATTGCATTTTTCACAGTGAATCCTCCACGCGTTTTAGTTTTTTAGTTAATGCTTGTTTAAATTATTTTATGTTGTAAAATGTTCTTTCATTAGTTGTGGTAATGATTATTGTTGCATGTGGGCATGCGACAAATATAGCGTCGGGGGTCAAGGAGTCACCACCTAGTTATTTGTTTCAAGGTCACTAGGAGACTCGAGTGTACTAGTCTTATCAGAAATTCCAAGGGTAAGAAACTAGTTGTGGCAAGGGAAGATATTAACACACATAACGCATCTTACCTGAGGTAAGCTGCATTGTATGGTTTAGATATGGTTTAAAGGTTTTGATGGGTTACTAATCGATGATCTGTTTAAGACTTAGAATAAAGATTTACTTTCATGGATAAATTTTGCATTTCGAGTTTATTATGGACTCATATGTCCAAATAAGTTCTTATGGGAAGGGTTCATTTAAGTGCCCTGACAGGGTTCATCTATCCTAAAAGGCGAAAGGATTCTTCATAACTCGTATATTGTGGTGAAAAATACTCTCAATTAAAATTGATGAATATCCAAAATAGTTCTGAAGATTTTCTAGTCAACTCTTGGTATTTAAATATTAGTCTATGTATAGGTCTGATATTTATACTAGGATGTTGACCATTAATTTTAATGAATTAAAATTTTTAAAGTTATTGAAATATTAGCCAAATCCTTAAGGAATGTTACAAACTTATTGTAAATTCCAAAAAAAAAAAAACAAAGAAAAATTAACACGAGCATTTTATAAAACCATGCTAAAAGAACTTTTTTTTTCTCTTTTTTTATAAATAAAATACAATTTTTTTATAAGGATTGGGCCATATGCAATAAGTAAAAATCATTTTTGTTTTACTTTTTAGGGCAATGTTTGGCAAAAAATATTTTTGTTCAAAACAAAACTGTCAAAACATGTCTAAGAATGTATTTGTCAAACACGCCCTTAAGCCAAAACTCATTTTATCAAAACAGTGGCAAATCAAACAAAGCCTTAAGTATTTGGCCTGATTTTGACTCGACTAGGTTGACCCAAAAACACCGGTTCAACCATGAACCGAACTGAAAACCAAGGTTTAACCTAAAAACTAAACCAAAACAAACCATTAACTAAAAACGGATCAAAACTATTAAAAAAAAACACAAAAACATAAAATTTTCTAACAAAAACAGACGAAACATCAAGGAAAATAAAAACAATAAAGAACATTCAAACTCAAACTCCGCAACTTAAACATCAAACCAAACTAGATTTCAAGCAATAAAAGAAAAAAGTTTTGTTCGTAATCAAGCATAGATCAAGAATCAAGTATCCATTTGCTTAGATTATTAAACATCACAATTTTTGTTAAAAATAAATTTATGTTCAAATTCAAAACCCTAAGATTAAAACCCACAAAACACATGTTGTTGATGCATGAAAACCCTAGATTATTTACTGATATACAAACTTGAAGAAACCAAAATTAAATCAAAATGAGATCTAAAACTAGCACTCAAGACAATGTTTTTCAGATGAACATGAAGAATATGAACTTAGGTTGCCCAGAATACCTAACATACACTGTCAAACCTAGAAAATACATTTTAGGCCTCCAAACCAAGCTCTCTTAGCCCCCAACAAACCACATTATCATAAACAAATAGGTTTGAATAAAAAACACCAACAAATAACCTCAAATCATCAAGAACATATATAAGATTTCAACTTCCAAAACTATAGTCATATTATCAACCAACAAAAATATCAAAACTTAATCCAAAATTGACTCTTTAAGCACTTGAGACCCAAACTAAACTCAGGAACCAAGAACATGCATCAACAACCTAGAAAAAGCTATCAAACATCTACTGCTATATTTGACAGATTCCAAATTATTATGCTTCATCAAAACCAAACACACAAACACCTTTTAAACATCTCAGCAACATTAACAACAACTTCAAAACAAAATTAAACAGTCAAGACAACATTTTCATTCATCAATCCATATAAATGATAAAAACACAAAGTAATGCCAAAAGGATTAAAAAACAACATTAAAGATCGAAAAGACATGAATGGGCAAGCCACATGAACTCTGGGAGTTTTTAAGTGTGAACACACGAAAAGATTAGGGGGTTTTGCATAAATAAATATCTCAATCAAGGCTGATTGAGTTGGCCATTTTCGAGGCTTCTCCATAGAAACTCTGATGTAAACGCCATCAAAGATCACCTGAACTTGGTAAAGGAGATGCACACCTTTCATTTGGATCTATCCTTGCTCTATTTGGAGGTTTGTAGGTTCACATTTATTTTCTTGAAAATGTCAACTCGATCAGTCCAGAATATGAAAATATAGTGATGACTGATCAAGGACAAAATGTTGAAGACTTTTATGGAAGAATTGAGATGTAATCATCTAATTTCATAGAAATGAGGCTGTATATGGGATTTTCTTCCATTTGCAAAAAACCTCATGCCATTTGGAGGGCTAGAACTCCACAACAAGCTCTTGGAAGGTGCCAACCTGATCATCCAAAACTGCCAAGAAAGTATATGAACAATGGGTGAACGATGCGTCGTCTAGATTAAACCCTTAGAAATTAGGGTTTTTAATCTAAGATCTGACATATATCATTTTAGTTCTTATTCTTCCAATTACTTTTAATAGCACTCGTAATTGTCCCCAAACTCTTAATTTCATGCAATTTCACCTATGTCAAACTTAATAAGCAGCCTCAATGTTTAGCGTTATTTTCATCTTGATCCATAGTTTCCAATTTGTGAACTTAAATCCTTAATTAACCATCAAACTTTTAATTTTCTACAATTTAACCCCTGATTTAGTCAATTCATCCTCTGAAATCTCGCGTCTTTTATGATTTGGTCCTTGGTTTTGAATTTCTTCAATTGAACCCCTAATTGGCTATCAAACTTTAATTTTTTCACAATTAAGCCCCTGATTTGACTAATTAAACTTTTCAAAATCCAATTTCAGTCCCCTAAACTTCAATTTCTTCCGATTGACACCCAATTTGACTCCAAAAAACTAATTTTCCTTGCAATTAAGTTCTCAATAAAATTAATTAAGTATTCTAAAATTCTCATTGAGTCCTTACTCATCTAAACTTATATTTCTTTACCCCAAATAAAATACTCTCACCAATAGGGCCTTTTTTTCAATTAGAATTGGATCGTCAATTTTACTAATCTTGTACATTCTAGTCCTTCAACTTTTCCACCTGTCATTTTGGTCCTTCGCCTCCAACTTGAGCAATTTTCTAGGTTTTCTTCATGTGTATCCTCTTGTATTTTTTATTTTATTTTTTTTCTTGATTTTTTTATGGGGTAAAAAATAGATAACAACAATTTAGTAATAAAGATGAGAATGGAGGTGGTAATGGTGTATTGACAACGAATAAGATGGTAGTGCTAGTGACAGTTATAAAGATGATCATAGAGGACAATGACAATAAAGTTATTGGTGATGATAGCAAGATTGTAATGGAAATGATGGTTAAAATAATTATATGATAATAAAAGTAGATTACTATGTTTTACAAAAACTTCATGAGCTGCTAATATTTTTAATAAATTAATTAAATTTTAAAATTATCCATAAGATATTATACATTAATTAGTTTTTTTCTGAGATTTTTATGAGAAACAAACACATAAAAATCAAGAAAATATTTTTATGTGAAATGTTTTATATAAAAAAACATCTCATAAATCATTGCTCTTTCTTCACTTTAAATCCTTGTTCACCTTCTCTATTTAAAAACCGCTCATATGTTCAGTAATTACATAGCATGTATATTATATTAACCATCTTCGTTGCCTGAAGCAAATTTGGTATCAGTAGTAGAATTAAAGGTGTGTTAGGGTGTGTTTGTTTTCCGGAAAGTGGTTTCCGGGAAATCACTTTTCAAACTTTCATGTGTTTGTTTGCTATTAGGAAAGTTGGTCAACGGAAAATACTTTCCGGTCAACGGAAAATTTGGCTTGGTTTTCAGAAAAATATTTGTCTTTTATTTTGAGCGGAAAACACTTTCCGAAAGTTGTGAAAAATTTAAAAATGCTATATTATTTGCTGATTATATCAAATTTGATTCTCAAACTTTTGATTGCTATATATATCTATATATATTGAATTTTTTTTTTTCATCCCTTAAAATTTAATTTTTATATTAACTTTGATCCTCATTTTTATAATTGTTATTTTCTTTTTCTTATTATTTTTTAAATGAAATTTTTTATCTATCAAAGTTAGTCCTCATTATTTTGATTGTTACTTATTTTATTTGAAATAATTTATAAAATGGTAATTATTATTATTTTAATTTCTTTATCTTTTATTTTTTTTTATTTTTTAAATTTGATCTCTATTATTTTGATTATTATTTATTTTATTTAAGATAATTTATGAAATTATATTTTTTTTCAATTTCATTCTCATTCAACTTTTTAATTTGTTAAATTTATTCTTCATTATTTTAATAAATTGAAAAAATTAAAACACTAATAAGTTATTTTCCATAACATAACCAAACACTGAAAAATATTTTCCAACTTATTTTCCATTACACTACCAAACATCAAAAAATAATTTATTTTTCTAAAATTTATTTTTTAAAAAAATACTTTATAGCAAACAACCATAGCCCTTGGTCCACTTCAAATTAGAAATGAAAGCATTTTAAGTCAAATTTTTTTTTTTTTTTTTGGCATTCTCCCACTACGGGAATGTGATTCTCTTTGAGGATCCCCAAGAAAAGTCAAATGTAACAAAAAAGCTCAAGTTACTGTTGGGTCAGCCCCTTGATACCAAACTCTTTATCATAACGACGTGGTTTTTGTGCTCTTCACACGTATGAAAATCAATGCTTCTTCCAAGTACACAAGTTTCTTTTGCAACAACTAGAAGCAGATATAGCTCATCCAACTGGAGTTGCTATAGACTCGAAAGACAATTTGCATTGCACACGCACGCCTACTGCTATATGCGAATGTATATACTTCTGAGAACAAAATGTCGCATAATTCAGGTAATCAGAGATACTGTAGAGCTGTCAAATGCAAAAACAAGGTTTCAACGAACAAACAATCTCAGCTGGATGCTACTGTGTTGTCCAAGCTGAAGCCATCATTTTGACGTTTTGCCTAAACCAATCCTAAAGAAGCCATTAAGAGGGTTTTGCTGTGCTTGCCTGGTTTAAATCTTCAAAGAAGATTCAAACTGAAACTGCAAATTTTACCCCAGGTTCTGAGAAATAACCTGCAAGCTTACAAATACAAATCCTATAAATTACATGCACCACAAAATTAAAGAAAGCACATTAAAGGAAGAGGTAGGGAGAAGAATAGCATTCAGTTAGTAGCAGTAGTGTAGTCCAAAGCAGATGAAGACTTAATCAGTCCCCCACTGAATCAAAGGAAAAACCAATCCCTAAAGCAGCTTTATATAAGTACATGTTTTTATTAGGCAAGTAGAGTATTGACATCAATATGAAAATTTTCATAGCATGTCAGAGGAAATGAGATTAAGACTTTGAGGAAACTTAATGAAATTACTGCTATAATGCTGATATAGATAACTGCACTGAGAAAAGTAAGCTTGCCTCTGATATTAATGGCTTAGCATGCTCTTCCCACTCGGTAGCCCACCTTGAAGAACCCATTTCTAGTGCACCATTTCTTAGCAGCTTCAGTGCATCACATTCTTCTGGAAAACCCTTAAACAGCATCTGCACACATTCACCGCAACATCATTTTTGCCATGATACTAACCAAAATGAAAAAAAAAAAAAAATTCCTTAACTGTAGCTCCACTATCTTTCCATCTATAACTTTGTTTCAAGTGTCAGTGCCTTTATACCACATACCATCAGTTTCCGGCAAGTTGCTTAAATTTTTTCTCGCTTTTAGTTATTCATGAAAAATATTATCATAACAAAGTAATTAAAATTTACCAAAAGTTCATCAGCTAATTCTGAAGATGATGAGAAGAGGAGACCATTTTTCTCAACTTTCACGAGCTCCTTGATGCTTCCAATCAAGAGTGCCAAAGAAAACATGGCAAATAAGTGAATAATGCAACTAGAACCTTAAATCACATGCTGAAAAAAATAAACAGTAAGGCTTTACCAAGAGTAGGCGACAGCGCAAACAGGTAGTCCACAACCAAACATGTCCACGACCTGTGCCAGAGATTTTTATGGAGAGTAATAACATAACTTTTGTGCAATGAGGAAGAGTTTATATCAGTCAAGAAAAAAGCAAAACAGATTTCATGCATATTTCAACATTGGGTTTATACCTTCATGGGAAGGTCCAATCCTGATGATGAAGTATGCAAGCACACTCCAAGGTCTGCCGAACCTGTGAATGTGAGAGAGAGATGGGATTACTTCACTCGCTTGAAGAAATTATAACAAAAACCAGTGAGATGGTTTACTACCTAGAAGCAATGGATAATCCTCAGCTGACAACCACATGGTACGAAATGCAACACGCTTAAGATGTAACCGTCTTATTTTTTCTTCATATTTTTCTTTTTCTGGCCCTTTACCTTCATTCATCGAAGGAGTGAGATCACAGGTTAGAAGTTGTTGTATGCCAAAGATGCAAAAACATTCATTTGGGAAGCAAAAGAAATGTTGATAAGAAAATGAAGCAAACAAAAATATCACCTGTAATGATGAATAACAACCTAGGGTACAAACATTCCTTTCCAGCTGACATTTCATTCCAAAGAACTTCCACAGTAGAATCATCTTCATTTAGAATAGCAGCAACTCGTCTATCATACATAACTGCTGCCTCAAGAAGAATGCCAAAATCTTCATCTGCTGTCCTGCAAACCATTCTCTCATTTTAATATGCTCTGGTAAGTTTACTTTCAATTGAATTATCATAAAGGCAACACTGCATTGCTTGAGAGTGTTCCACTATGCAAGGTCAACTAGTTAATCAGGTGGAGTAAACTAGAATTATTACTCTGCATGGTTGAGATTTAAGGTTAGGATCGTGAAATATAGGGAAACATAGAAAACCTTGAGTTTGGTATGGAAAAAAAAGACATATATCAGGGCATCTAATTAGATTACTAGGATAAAGAATTTCTCATCAGTGATTTGTTATTATAGAACTGATGATAGGGTATATTTAAAAGAATTTGAACAGAGTTCTGTGTTTTCCTTGCTCTCTACTTGGAGGATACTTCTTTTCTTCTCCTTTCACTTCCATCATTTCAACACTCAAATGAAGGAAATTAAACCACTTCCTTTCATCCCTCCAGCCAATCCAAACAAAATAAAAGGGAAAAAATCATTAACAATGATGTAATACAGTAGCCATGTTCACATAACAAACTTAAGACAACCTGTAAGTGAAATAATATTTTACAGTGAGAAGGAAAACTGTAAGAACCACCGAATATGTCAATGGCACCATAATCTGAGATTACTCAGCAATTGGGGTATATACATGGCTCATCAGCGTGAGCATGAAAAATAAAACAGAACAACTCACCAGCTTGTACTGCTTACAACAAGAGCAGGCCTATTTGGCTTTAAGAAAATATCATCAGCAACCATGGTTGTAAATAAAGTCTCATTTAGATTAGGGCTACCCATTCCCACAGCTCCTGCAAAAAATGTATAACTTAAGCAAATAAATCTGGATCTAACTGAACCTCAACAAAGATAAGATCACAAATTTATTTTGTCAATGATATTACCATGGCTGGCACAATCATGAACACCTTGGGACTCACTGATGTGTTTACCTAACCTGCAGAATAACTACAATGATCCATGATAAATTTACAATTCAGTGTCTTCTGACTGAAGAACTTAGCATGAAACATGGGTTCACCTTATGTTTCTCCTCGAGTGAGGCAGGATGAAAAAACTCAGGTGGCTGATCATATAGAACTGCAGCTCTGTCAGTTTAATGTACAAAAGATGAGTAATAAACCCATAAAGATATGATAATAAAATAGTCCAAATCAGAATGCAGAAAATCTGAGCATGTTGAGCTGACCATCTTACTTAATTCCCCAGTTTTGAGTCAATTCATGTTGCATAGCCCTTGTTACACATAGGGAACCATGAGCCATCTTCCCATAATGCCTCTCAAACCTAAGCAGGTAAGAAAAACCAAGACATCTGTCACAGAAACAACAAAACTGATAATTCACAGGGCAAAGGACAATCAATAGTACCAACGATATACTGTCACAAATCGACTATTTCTTCCAAGCGATAATGCTAGCAAAGTATAACCAAAATTATGCCAATCGACAATAAACTTGGCATTTCTCAACCAGCTTGCCCATTTTACAGCTACCAGGGTTGGAACAGACGGAGGATTCTGCAGAAGCCAAAAACAATAATGAGACAAGTCTTGGCTTAATCTGTGAGGAATCCAATAAAAAGATCCATAGACAATATAAGCATGCACACATACATATATCAGCTATAATGCCCAGAACAACAGAATGCTATATATATTTTACAGGTTAAATGTATTACCACCAAAAAAAAATTGCAGGTTGAATAATTAACAATGGTCACTTAAATGAGGCAATTCTATCATGTTCTCAGCAACAAAGCATGGGCTCAATAACTGTTCTGTAGTCTCTACTTGACTGGGCTAAGTGCCTGAGTTTCCAATATGCATTTAATCACACAATTTGACAAATAAAAGTCAGGACACACGGAGGCCTATCTGAGAGATGGTTATCATCTAGGACTCTCCACCAATTCCACTAACACACAGCCTGCCCCTTCTCTCCTCCACTTTTTCCATAACCTAGACAAAAGTTCAACTTTTCTCCAGCAAATTGCACTTTCATACCACAATTTCTATGTGTCTTATGGGCAGCATTCAAAAGGTAACTTTTTTTTTCTTAAACAACTCATTACACGGGCAGACAAGAAAGTCCTAAGAATTATGGTACTGGCATGTTCTGACCTGCACAAGGAACACATCGGGTGGCGGTATTTTGACACACAAATACCAAAGAAGCATAAGAAACTGAAATAACGGCTTAAGTAAAAGCATGAATGGCTTAAACATCTTCGGCAACCCCTGCGGAATTGCTGGCCACTGTTTCTGCAAAAAAAAAAAACATTAAAATCAAAAGTATTATGATGCGATAGAGATATTCAAGCAAGAGAAGGAAACATTTTAGAGTGATAAGTACCATTTTGTGGATATGGATAGATTGATTCTCCCGCAATGCCATATGGGGTTCAGAACCTGCAGAAAGTTTGAATAAAATTTATTAAAAAAACACAAAAAAATAAAATAATTGAAAATGGAAATGAAAAGGAGAGGTACCTCCATAAGCAACAATGTCAACTTGAAGAGATGCCTGACGAGCAAGGGAAAGAGCATGATACTGCATTCGAGGGCTCCGGCCTATATCTCCCAATACCACCACGCATGCCCTCCCTCTTTTCCCCATCTGATCTTTCTCTCTTCACTTCTAATCATCATTACAAAATCGGATAAAGATCGATTCAGTTGATTTTATCGAGAACAAATTGGAGCGAGCGAGCAACAGAGAGAGAAAGAGAGCTTACCACCAAATTTCAACGGAGTTTGCTGTTGCAGAGATGTAGCTGAAATTGAAGTTTGCGGAGCTAGAAATTATCGGTTTGGGCTGGGTTCTATCAAATAGGCCTAGTAGAGATTGTACTGTATAGAATTGGTTTCATTTCAAACCAGTGTTATAAACCAGCCCGGCCAGACGGATTGACCAAACCAAAGATTAAACCAGGTTGGTTTCCTTTAAAACAAGGCATGTATCGGCCCGGTTAAATTTAGATTATCCAATTAATTAATTAAATAAATTTTTTTCAAAGTAAAATTGTTCTGAAGAAAAATAATAATAAAAAAAACAATTCACTTGGACCAACCTGTTAACCTGTCAAGACTAGAATATGACAGATATTTTTTAACTTTTCTTTTCCTTTTTCTTTGTTTTTTTTAATATTTTAATAATGAATTCCTTTTTTAAAAAACAATTATGGCACGGATCCATAAATTTTCCTCAACAGGGTCAATGGACAAGTTAAGTTTAAATATTATATTTTCATTACCTCTATAGTTTTAAACATAATATTACACAAACATTCACATTTAAATTATGATTCTAGATAAAAAAAAAAATCTCGATCACTAAGAAAATAAATATTGACAAAGAAGTTTGATATAATTGATAATTAAATTTGGATAAAAATAAAATGAAAATGAAAATAATTAAAAATATATATATCATGAATATATAAATAATTAACACCAGACCTATCACCTGCGCTACTCCATGAATAAAATTTCAAGTTGATTTATAACATAATAAACAAATGTTGTGAGTGTATTATGAAATATCATGATTTTTTAATTAAAAAATAAAAATATATTATTTATGTCGGGTAAGATTTCAAGTAAATCTCTAACATGAACAAAATTACATAGTAAATATGTTTTCATGTATTATGGTTTTTTTTTACTTGAGAAAAAAAGATGTTGTTTACACTTTATAAAATAAACTAAAAAAATTTATGAACTGATGAATTAAAAGAAGTTTGTTAACACTGCTAAAATATTAAAGTGAAAAGCAAATTTTCATAATAGAAATAAAAATAAATGTACATACAAATATTTTACACCGACTGTTCTTTTTATTTTATATATTTTTATTTATTTTATCCTAGTAGTTAAATATGGTTGCTAATAACAAATAATTTCTATTTTTATAAAAAAAAAACCATATAAATACAACTAATCTATATAAAATATAAGATGAAAATAATTTAATATAAATTAAACTAATCTCTTTGAAAAATCATTCAACTAAAAAAAGTAAAAAAAACTAAATTATTATTTAAAAACACAAAATTAATTCAATTTGTTTAAGAAATAAGAAAGAGGGTATAAATCATATTTATATAGAAACAATTAATAAAAAAAAATAAAAACAAAAAGGTTAGGTTCTAATGAATTAGGCCTGCGTGCTTGGATTTAATCAAAAACCTAGGTGCACTTGGTTTTTTTTATTTTTCTTATTAGGAGTTGTGGACAAATTGCTTGCAATGATAAGTGAGTTGTCGCCTAGGCCAATCAAAAAATTAGAATTCAAGTTTTTAAACCTTAATAATTAAATTTTCAATTTTTTTTTACTCGAAAACACTTCCAAAACACAATATAAATATTGAGAAACCACTTACCAGACCCATAACACCTCAAAATCACTTCAAAAAATGAAAATCAATTGAAAAAAATAAGGATGCCAATCTACTCTTCTTGAAATGCTTATAGAAAAAAAAAAAACATCTCTATTGAACTTCTCTTGAAAAGAAAATTTCATTAACACAAACATCTTCATCAAAATACAATCAATCAACAATTTTTTCTCTTTTCTCACTGTTTTTAGCTACTTTCTCTCTTTTCTTTCAAACACATGGATTATAAAAAATATACAAAATAAATTTTTGAATCTAAATAACTTTTCATGTGTATTTTAGATTAGCCACGTGAGTTCCTTGTGTTTTACATTTTAGCCTTCTTGTTTTCCTTCCAAATTTAAATCATATCTCATTAAATTGGCTATAAAATATTGAAATTGAAAATAAAAAAAAATTCAGGCACTATTTAAATGAACAGCATCCACACCTCAAATCTTTTAGATGCATTATTAATTAGTAATAGTAATAATAATAGTAATAATTAGGGAATCACATAATTGATGTATTAAAAAAGTAATATAGTTTTATTATTTTAATTAAAAAAAAAGAATGAGTGATAAGTTAAAATTATATTTACATGTACAAATATATTCAATTAAAAAAAAATTAAAAAAAAGGTATTTTGTTACCTTGTCTATTACATTCTAGATAAGTATAAAATTCAAAACAAAATCCGGAAGAATTTTAATTTCCATAAAAAAATTAAATAATAGAAATGGTGAGATATTTTAACTATGAATAAGTCAAATGATGTTATATATATGAGTTTAATATAAATATCAAAGCCTGTTTAAGAGTGTGGTTGCGGTTGCTTTTTAAAGTGTTTTTTATTTAGAAATGTATCAAAATAATGTTTTTTATTTTATTTTTTTAAAATTATTTTTGACATCAACGCATCAAAATGATATAAAAACACCAAAAAAATAATAATTTAAAGTAAAAATAAAAAAAATTTAAATTTTTTCAAAAATACTTTTAAAACACAAAAATAAATAGAGTCTGAATTGAGAATATGTTTAAGAGACAAACATTAAAACAAAGTATCTTAATTTTAGTGTTTAATTAAGTAAATATTGGCCACTACAATCTTAACCATTCATTTTTTTGTTGTTGAGATGTTGGATTAAAAAGAAAATGATAGATAATATTTTCTATTTAACACGAGAAGATCTTAATTCATTTTGGTAGGATCAGCTTAATAAGAACCTTCATATTTATTTTTTATTTATGAGAGAAAATATATAAAAAATATTTTTTAACTTCTTTTCTAAAAATAAAAATTCAAATTTTAGTGGTGTAAAATGACCCGTTAATCAAGTTATACATCTGCCGCTATTTACTAGGGATGCTTGAGAATATATTAGCAGTTGCAACTTAAATTGTTTTTTATTTAGAAATATATTAAAATAATATTTTTTTATTTTTTAAAAATTATATTTTATATCAGTATGTTGAAATAATTTTAACAAAGTAATTTTAAATTTTTAAAAAATACAATTTGAACTACGTTAGCAAATATTTCCTCGGTTTGAACAGCAAAACATTAATACGACTCGGTAATAAAATGGAGAAAATCAAAATAATTTATACCACGCGATTTCATAACCCTAAGAAAACAATATCAACTCCAGAGCGCTCCACCTTAGCTACCATTCTAAACAAACTGAACCTTACGAATTAGGGCAGGATTTCAATTTTCTACGAAGCTCGTTTCTTCAAGCAGTTTCGCTAGGATTAAGCGAAGCTCTAAGCGGGAATGTCTCGTGCTTGTTTCAATGCATGCTTACGCATCGAAGATGCACAAGTCTTGACAAGATAGAAACATCTGAAGGAGCAGAGTTAACTGCCTTAGCTTTCCTTTATGTTGGAAATCTGGCATCCAAACTGTTGGAGCCTAGCGACTTGAAGACGATGCATTTAATATCAGCACTTGAAGGCGAAAACTATAGTATATAATATTTTTTGTTTGATCAAAGAATATACAGTGAAGCAGCACAGTAGCCATAAGATTGTAACCGTCCATCATCAATAAGAAAAGCTTGAAATTTTCAAAAGATTTGCAGACCCATCAATAGGGTAATGACATCTTTAAATAAAAAGGCATGCTCTCAACTTCCCAGAGTAAGTTATTAGGCATGGGGCTGCTGAACATCCAGGGAATGTTTCTATAACCTTGGAGCTAGGCGATTGAGAGGATGGTCCCAATCGGCTACAATGTGGGCACGAGTGATTTCCTTGAGGGAACGGCAACCACTTAACGCCATAGTAAGTTCAAACTCCTCACGCAGCATTTGAAGTACTTTTCTCACACCAGTCTCTCCTTCAGAAGCCAGTGAAAAGACCACTGGTCGGCCAATCTGTCATCAAGAACACCACCGAACAGGTCTCAATTCTCAGTTTCTTTTAATAGATGATAAAAATGAGAAAAGGCTCATCTTGTCAAATGAATTCCACCTCAAGTTCAGTGACTTGGAAAAGAAACAGGCCCTTAATTAACAATAGCTGTGCACTATGGTCTGTATTAATTCCTAGCATTTAGGTGGATCATAATTATGCAGCCCTTTTCTTAAGATTGCCAAACGAAAGCTGTGGCTATGTCAAGGTTTGATACTTACGAATATGCCAGAGGCTCCGAGCGCCAATGCCTTGAAGACATCAGTTCCACGCCTTACACCACCATCCAAGAACACTGGAACTCGTCCTTGTGCAGCCTTGACAACCTGACATCATCGATACAGAGATAAAATACAATCCCTCTTTTAGACTGTAATCATTTTTTCAATCAACTTAGCATATGTTTCAGGTAGAAACATGTTGAATTACCTCTTCCAGCGCCATAATAGTGGAAGGGACATAATCGAGTTGGCGAGCACCGTGATTCGACACAATAATCCCTGCTGCTCCAGCTTGAACTGAAAGCCTTGCTGCAAAACCAGTAAAAAAAATAAAAAATGTTCAAGCATTCACAAAAATTATAAAAGTGACTGTCATTGTATTGTTCTTACCATCCTCAGCAGTGAGTACACCCTTCACTAGAATTGGCAGTTTGGTGATTGTCTGAAGCCACTCCACGTCCTATACAATTATACATATTCCAAAAGAAATCAATGGAGCAAGTCATCTATACTAAGAATTAACACATAATCACGCTATATCAGTATTACAGTCTACAATTACTCACAGATTTTGAAAAATTCTAAATTCCTTACCAAAGTAATTTGGATTGCCTAATGATCTTTCTAAACTTCCAATACAAAGAACTCAAGAAAAAAAAGTTTTTATTTAAAGTTCTAACATCTTACGAGTCTTAAGAATGTCCAACCTCTTTTACGAAATGTCTCAAATTCAATTAAAACAAATAAAAGAAAATTATCTAAATGCTTTGTCCTGATTCAAGTAGTGGCTTATAAATTAACCCGGAGCCTCCGAACATTTCAAATCTCAACCATAGAGACCAATCTAGCATACCTTCCAGCTCAGTGTACGATCAATTTGACCAGCAACATACGACGCAAGTCCAGAGTCAGCAGCCTGCACCGCTAACAAAGCTAATTATGAGTTGTGTAAAAGAGAGCTATCATCTAAAATGTTCAATTATACAATTATTCTTCTGAGAATCATATAATTATTCCTCATAAGCAATTAATTGGACTCACCTTGTCCATTTTTCCAAGGTCCAAACCTTCAAAGTTCTTCAATGTCAAAAATGGTGGCAGAGTAAATCTGTAAGAAAACCAATCAGCAGAAACCATATAAAGTCACAATCAGGATATACCACTCCTCTGAGCAAATGGTTTGTTAAGGTCGATGTTAATTTTAAGTTAGCACCTGTTCTTGATGTCAGCCTCCCTGCGGCCCAACCTTGGGGTATCAACTGTAAGAGCAATAGCCTTGAAACCTGCCCTTTCAGCTCTTCTGACAAGCTGAGCAACGACATTCCTGTCCTTGTACACCTACGAAAATAAACAGCAAAAGCATTTGGCAAGCAAACTACTGACATCTGCAAGCACACCTGAAAACCAAGATATTTTGATCCAACAAATAGAAGGACGTCAAACATAGTATCTCAAGCTTACATAGAGCTGGAAAAAGCGGATGCCAGGTCCAGTGGATGCAACCTCTTCAACGCTGGATGTAGCCCACGAGGACAATGTCTGAAATAATCAGGAAAACATTTTAAAATTAAGTACAGCGAAGACGTCTAAGATTGAAGTTGAAGAAGCATCTATGATGGGAATGTCAATGATTTAAAATTTGTCAAAAACATTCTTCAGAAGAACAGCTGAAAAAGACAGAGAGAGAGAGAACAGTTTTAAGGAAGAAAACAACCAGTAGAGATACGTGAAACACTCGAAGTTCGAAAAATATCACCACAGCACGATTTCAATGTTTGAGGGTATACACTTCAGGTAAGGGTTTCACGTAATGTGATTTACATTAGACAGTTCAAACAATCACATATCCCATAATTGTAAGCAACATAATGAACATTGAAACATTCTTTAACTACTTGCAATCACCAAATTATCAGAATTCAGGGAGAAATGTGATAAAACATGAACAAACAGGCACATAACCTTAGCTGCTCGATCCTCTATTTAACTATTTTGGTATGAACTAGTTGAATTAGTGCTATCTATCCTTAAAAAAGAAACATTAGCAGTGCCTCTCAAGGTAGAGAATTCAGTTTATGGAACGCTGCAGTGCTCATATCTAAATGAAACACGTAAGATGGTGAAAATCAAACCATGATCGTCCCAGCAGCCGATGCAGCTCTTGCTGTTGCGTACTCCCCTGCATTAAAGGAGAAGGATTCTATCAAAATAAGGACCACGCCCGTCTTCAACAGATTCAAGGGCCAGATTAAACCATTAGCAGAAGAGATCCATTACCAACAACAAGCCAAAATAGAAGCACACTGCTACATACCTTCAGGATGAGCCATTTTCTGCATGGCAGTTGGAGCAATCATAATAGGCATTGATATTTTGAATCCCAAGACAGTGGTGGCCATGTCTATTTTGCTCACATCAATAAGAATACGGGGTCGAAACCTATGTATAATTCAAACCAAAACAAACACATTACTAAAGATGCAAATTACAATCAAGTTCCACATCCTGCGTTTTGTCTATAAACTATAAAGATAAAGAGACAAAGGCCCACAAAATTCTTGAGAATGCATTTCTGTTTTCTGCTAGAGTCCACTGGTCCTCTGCACCAGAAGCATAATAGTCATAGACCATCTTTGGCAACTTCTGCTTAGCGATGGCCTCGTACTCCGTGACATTGGTTATCTCCATCTTTAAAATCAACTGTTAAATCCTCCCACTTAAACAATCTGTATTTAAGAATTAACAAATTACTACCAATCAATAAACACAAGAGGCCATGTAAAGAATTCAGTGCAAGGAAAAAAACACAAACACATGATGGGTTCCCAACACAACTCTCAACTAATAGTGTATTATCATTACACTATACTCATGCTGAAAGAATCTTCACCAGCGCATCTAAAATTACAATTAATACAAAAAGAACAGACACACCGAAAGAACTGAATAAACTAAAAGAAAAGGAACAAAAGTAAAATTGTTGATAAAGTATGAACCAAAAAGAAATACTTGTAGAAGTCCAGGTAAAAGAAACCAGCAAAGTGTATCAAACTTCAAGTGGGATTCCACGTATGGTATATATATATATATATAAAAGAGAAAAAGAACATGCATATCTTTAATTTATCTCCGAAGTAACTATAACTATAATAAGGTGTAAAGTATAAACCAAGAAACTATTAACGCTTTGTTTAATCAAGCACGCTGTAAAAAAGAAACATTTGCAGCTCCTTTTTCTGTCTTGAAGTTTTGAAACACTCAAAAGACGCAAGATAAACAAAAACCTCTAACTTTGAACAGCTAAAAGAAAAGGATAAGAAGTAATAACTTGTAGCAGCACGAGAAGAAAAATAACATGTTGTGTGCTCAGAAGCAGAACCTCAAGAACAGGGTAAAGGATAAAAGACCACTGTGGTTACATCCTAGCAAGCAATAAGAAACTAAGAGTGAAGAAAGGTAGAGAGAAAATCAAAACAGACCTTGGAGAAGCAGCAAGAGTATGCACTACATGCAGAGAAAGCAGATATAAGAGATTATAGTTAGAGAAAGAAACAGAACGCAAAACAAGGAGGTTAATTATACGTAGGAATCTGCATGGAGACAAAAAGTGGTGGGGCTGATACTCGACCATATGTATGCACAGTGGTTACATATATCGGATAGGGATACAGGAGTACAGGAGAAGAGAAAAGGAAAAAAAAAAATATGTGCATGGTGTTGGAGTGGATGAGCATTTGGAGGTGGGAATTTAAGATCAAATCCTATCGTTGCAAACTGGGTGCTTCTCGTCCACATAGCATTTGTGTGTTTCGCAGCCTTTTCTCCTTCGATATCATTTCCATCACCAATTTTTTTTTTTTATAAAAAAAACTAATGAAATATCAGTACTACCCAAAATACATGAATCACGTATTTGGAATTCCAGTTTAAATAAAAGTTGATTAAAATTAAAATATTTATTTTTTATATTCTTATATTATTTTAATATATTAAAATCAAAAATATTTTTTTAAAAATAAAAATTATTTTTGCCATGATATCCAGATCATAATAGTTGGGGTGAGGGTGGTTTCCTTATGTTTCAAGGTCCATGCCAATCAATTAGAGTGTGTTCTTAAACCACATTCTCCAAAAAATTTAAAATGTTTTTGTTTCTATTTAAAATAATTTTTTTATATTTTTAGATTGTTTTAATGTGCTGGTGTCAAAAATAATTTTTTAAAAATAAAAATTTTTTATTTTAATATATTTCTAAATAAAAAATACTTTAAACTATTAACAGTATTACAATCCTAACCTACCTTAATATGTGATGTCAGGTTAAGATGGATGAAGGTCTTGTTTTTCTGCCACTCTTTTCAAGTTATTAGTATTATATGATAGAAATAATTAATTTAAGCACCTCACTTTGATAAAAATAGAAATTTCCATGTACATCACAATATTATATCCAAAAGATTTAAAGTACAGAAAATATTTTTTAAATAACACCTTGTAACATGTGCACAAGTGTCGCAAAAGAAAACCTTTTTTTCCTTGAAACAAATGAGAAAATACATGTTTGGCATGTGTACGAGATGTTATGCCCGCGCGATGTCGCAGGCTTATTGTATACTTGTGCATTGTTATAGGTTTGTGAAAAAAATATAAAAAAAATTATATGGAGAAAAACTGTTGCAATTCACAATGTTTTCAAAGAAAAAACTACAAAACTAAATTCTTAACCAGCTTAATATTTAAAAAATAAAATGAACAAAAAACTTTTTGGAAAAAATCATAACAAAAAAAAAAGAAAAGAAAAAAAACTATGCAGGGAAACACTGTAGCAATCTATAGTGTTTCATGAGGAAATCTACAGTTGTAATTCTTAACCAGCTCAATATTAAAAATAATAAAATCGATAAAGACAATTTTGAAAAAATTAATAAAAAAATCACGTGGGGGAATACTGTAGCAATTCAGTGTTTTAAAGAAAAAAACTACAAAGCTAATTTCTCTTCCAGTTCAATATAAATAAAATAAAATCGACAAATACAATTCTGAAAAAAAACAAAAAAAAATCATAAAAAAGGAAAAAAGACCATGTGGGGAAACACTGTAGCAATCCATAGTGTTTTAAAGAAAAAAACTATAAAACTAAATTCTCAACCAACTTCATATTAAAAAAATAAAATCAACAAAAACAATTCTTAAAAACACACAAAAAATGAAAAAAAAATGAAAAAAGAAGAAGATAATTTTGGAAAAGCAAAAGCAAAATAAAATGAAAAAAATAGAAAAAAAAACATGTGGGGAAAGTTAAAGCTAAATTCTCAACCAGGTCAATATTAAAAAAAAATCAACAAAGATAATTTTGAAAAAAAACATGTGGAGAAAGTTAAAGCTAAATTCTCAACCAGCTCAATATTAAAAAAAAATTCGACAAAGATAATTTTAAAAAACAAACATGTGGGGAAACACTGTAGCAAAACAAAAACCATGTTGGGAAACATTGTAATAATCCACGGTGTTTTAAAGAAAAAAACTACGAAGCAAAATTCTCAACCAGTTCAATATGAAAAAAAAAATCAACAAAGACCATTTTGAAAAAAAAAATCATAAAAAAAAACCATGTGGTGAAACATTGTAGTAATCCATAATATTTTAAAGAAAAAAACTACAGAACTAAATTTTCAATCAGTTCAATATTAAAAAAAATGATAAAGATAATTTTGAAAAAAAAACACAAAAACAAAAAAGAATAATAATAAAAAAAAAGACAATCTTGGAAAAAAAAGAAAAAAAAACATGTAAAACCCAAAGAAAAGAGAAAAAAACGAAAACAAAATGTGGGGAAAGAAAAAAAAGGAAAAAAAAAGACAAAACACAAAAAAACAAAAATAAATGAAAAAACAGAAGAAAAAAAAACATGTAGAAAAAGCTACAGTACTTTCCTCACGCGTTTTAGAGTATTTGTTAATAAAATAATTATAAGAAAAAAGAAAAAGAAAAATCCAAGAGTTTAAAATTTAATCAAATGCTATCTATAGGAATAAAACTTGAATAAAATAAAATATATTTTAATTCACACTAGATATAATTGTCGAGGAAAAATTATTAAAAAATATATAAAAGCTGGATAAATTGTTATATATTTTCTTTCCATTATTATAAATTATCAATAAATTTTCTGATTAAAAAGTCTTATTGTATTTTTTATATACTTATAAGTTCATATTTGATATTTAAAAGAAGATTTATTTTTTTACATGTACTTGATCATCAATTTAATTTCTTGTCACTTGCCTTGCATGTGTTTATTCAACTATATATTTAATATATATATTTTTATCAGTTTTCATGAAATATTTTAATATTTAATATCTAGAAAATACAAATTTCATATATATATACACACACACACACCTATACATATAATAACAATATTCTAAAAGACATAGGAGGATTAATCGTTCAAAATTGCATTGTGGATCTTTTCATGAATCAATATGCCCTCACTTTTTTTGTTTTTGTTCCATTCTTTTTTAATTTCATCTTAAATTGAGGATCAATTTAAGCAAGATTATCAAGAGATGATAAAATAAAAAAAATAAAATATCAAAGTGAAAAAAGACAAAGAAAATAGGTGGCGGTTTCAAAGTTTCCATTAAAAATTAACTTTAGTCCTTTTACTTTTTCAATAACACATTTTTTATCCTTGTAGATTTTTAAAACTCACTTTTGGTATGAAACTTATTTTTTGTTTCTCAATCCCTATGTTAGAGAGAGAAGGAAGTCGTCGAATTCCAACTAAAGAGAAAGAAAATCATGATTGGAATTGATTTCGACCATAAAAAATATAAAAATTGGTGTCAACGGGTTTTATTTGACAAGAGGAGTTTAATGATGGTTGTTGTAAGTCTCAATGTTGCCTAAAAACATATCTAGGCCTAGAAAAAAAAAATCTTACCTAGTTTGTTTTGGTGTTTTTGGACTGTTTGTTTTTTAATATATATATTTTTAGGTTGATAAATTGGTTTTTGATGTTGTACAAGTGTTTATTAGGTGTTTTAAAGTAAAGATAGGTTTTTAAGGGAAAAAACTTTATAACCTAATTTTCAACCACCACAATAGTGATCAAATGTTAGGCTAGCAAACGACGCGTTGTCTGTTTTAATTTTTTTATAAGAAAATAAACAGCGATAGACGCGTGGGTTTGGACTTAGTGTATACTTTAATTTTTTTTTTAAGAAAATAAACATGATGAAACACAGGTCTAGGCTTTGTTTTTCAAAAGCCTAGATGTGCTCGGCCTAGTCTTTTTTCCCCTTAATTTTCCTCTTATTTTATTTTTTTTATTTTTAAAAATTTTTGTTATTATATATTTTCAAAGAAAATTGGTGGTGGTTTCAAACTTTATGTAAAAAGTTAACTTTAGTCCTCTTCCTTTTCCAATGACACATTCTTTTATACTTGTAGAATTTTAAAACTCACTTTTGGTATGAAACTTTAGTTTTTTTATTTTTCAATCTCTATGTAAAAGAGAGTAGAGAGGAAATTATTGAATTTCACTTAAAAAGAAAGAAAATCATGATTGACATTAATTCTAGCAAAAACGAAAATCAGACTTGGTGTCAACAAGTCATATTCAACAAGGAGAGTTTAATGAAAGTTATTTTGAGTCTCAAAGTTGTCTAAAAACAGATCTAGGTCAAGAAAGAAAATTCTTACCTGGTTTGATTTGGTGTTTTTGGACCCTTTTTTTTTATATAATTGTTTGGGTTGATAAATTGGTTTTTTGATGTTATACAAGTGTTTGTTAGGTGTTTTTAAGTAAAAATGGGTTGAAAATGAGTTTTTAAGAGAAAAAAATTTATGACCTGATTTTTCAACCACCGCAATGGTGGCCAAATTTCGATCTGGCAAACAACACGTCCTCTGCATTATTTTTTTAAAAAAAGTAAACAAGGCTAGATGTGTTGGTCTAGGCTTGGTGTCTACTTTATTTTTTTCAAACAAATAAATAGGCTCAGGCGCGTGGGCTCAGGCTTGGTTTTTTAAAGGCCTAGAGGCTCTGGGCCTAGTCTTTTTCCCCTTTAATTTTCTCTTTTTTTGTTTTTTTTTTAAATTGTTATTATATATTTAGCAAAAACTAAAAATACATAAAAATCTTATTATACTTAATGGAGTCCATGACTCGAGTAGCAGGTTTGTGGGTTGACTTGTAAAATTATATATAAACATCAACTGTTTTTATTCATAGTTATATTTCTTTTCTCAATGTTAAAAAATGTGTTAATAGCTCCTGCAAGTTCATTCATTTAAAAAACATTATCCGACCCGAGTTGAATAGATATTTTAATAATTATTATTTTTATTTATTGGCACAAATAATTTTCAATTTTTTTAATTAAATACATGCGTATGCTTTTATATTTATGCTTAGGATTTCTTTTTGTCAAAAAACACGTTGGAGAAAACTACTTTTATTTTTTGTTGAAAAAAGAAGTATATGGTCCACGGTGAAGCGTAGGTTAAATTGCTTAGTATATGTATATGTATCATGAGAACTTCAATAAATAATCCTTAAAAATCTCAAATAACTTTTTTATAAGCATACTTAAAGATTAAAATAATATTTTATATATCATGCTCTTATTAAAAAAAAATCATGTTTTATTTTTTAAAATAAAAGGAGAGAGTGATATGAAAAAGAGAGAAAGAAAGCCTTATTCTTTTTTGCAATGCATCTAAATAATTGTTACTATTAAAAAAATAAGGAAGAAGTTCTCATCTAACGATAACATAAGATTATAACTAATGTCTTTTCTATGATAATTTCAAGTTAATAATTTGTTATTTTTTATGTCATTTTATTATTTTTAGCACACTTGGAGTAAATAAAAAAAAACATGAATGAATACAAATTTCATGAATATTTTGTTTTAAAATGTTTTTTTTTGTTTAATATGAGTAGAAAAAAAAATGATAAAGCATAATGGCGGAGCCACATAGGGGCAACAGAGGGCAATTGCCCCTTTATTTTTTTAAAAAAATATTTTTTTGCATTAAAATATTAATATAATAGCTTTACAGAGTTAATTTTCTTTGTTAGCTACTAATTGATCCAAACTCTTTTTTTTTTTTTTTACTATTGTCCCTGCCTCTCTCCCTTCTACAAAATTTCTCTTCTAGCCCTAAGGTATTAATTAGTTAAGCAAGTAACCTCTTATGCTTTATGCTTGAGGAAAGTTTCCTTCATCTTCTCTATTTGTTTCATTATATAATTTTAGTTTTATTTCTTTATAATTATTTATTGAAAATGTTAGGGTTTATAATAATTTATGGGTTTGTTGAATTAATATGTGTATGGGTAATATTATATGCTAATGGATATGAATTGAAATGAGTTTTGATGAATTGATAAGTATTTTGTTATGAATTTCATATGGAAAATGATGATGATGAATTTACTAGTGATTAAAAATAAAGTACAAGATAAACTAAAAAAATTAAAGAAATAATAGATAAATTAAAAAGAAAACATTTAATATTTATGTGTTTGTACAAAACAACAAGTTAGTAAGAACAACATCAATTTGTGACAATCCTTTTAAGCTATGGTTTTAGATGTTATGTACCATATGTCAGCACATAATTGTTGCCAAGATCTTTCCTAATTCTTGAAAGATTTAGAAATAGATAAATGAAAGTTTGTTGTATATATTGAGAAAGATATTTTTAATGAGATTAAAAATAAAATCATTATGAAGCAATTTTAAAATATAAAATCTTGAAAAGAACAATTATAATGTAAGTTTTTTCATTTTAAAAGTATTCTTAAATTAGTTTTGCTTGACTTGAGTTAGTACATATATTTCAAATTAATTTCTCTATATGATTTTATGATAGGTAATCAAATTTGGTAATGATGAAAATTAATTATGATAATCATTATTAGTCTCTAAAATCCACTATAAAATAAGAGGTCCATACTATTTTTTCAAATTTTATACACTATTCATCACCTCAATTTTTTAGAGTTTTGAGCTTTGTTTTTCTTCCTAACCTAGAGATTAGATTCAGTTTTGTTGAGAGATACTTAAGTTCATTTATTTTTGTTTGTAAACCTTGTTTAAAATTACATCTAAACAAGGTGGTGGTTATTGGAATCATATGAAGCTTATTACAAATATTCTAGTTATGCAAGTGAGGAGCAATGAAATTTTAATGACAAATAATTCATCACTGATAGCAACAACAACTTCATTATTTTCAAAATACTTCAACAAATAAGTACTCCTATTTATTTTAGTCTAAACATAAATATATTATATTATTAGCATGCATGTTATGATTGTATTTCAATCTTTTAAGCAACTTTGAATGTATATTTAGTATACATGCTAGTTTTTAGTTTTGATTGCAAGTTTGCATGATATATAAAATTACATGCTTATAATTTTAACATGTATGAACTCTAATATTTTCTTGGATAACTTTTTGTTTAGTATGTTCTTATAACAATAAACCGAATAATCCATGTTCACTAGTGTAATTAATCACCTAATTTTTAGACAACATAGATATGTACTAGTTGTGCTCTTTCTTTTTATAAAATATAAGTTTTATTATGAAAATATTCAAAAATATTATTATTATTATATATAAAAAGCGAATACAATTCTTGATATACGAGTAATTTCTCAAGTTTGAATAATTATATGTTTTAAAAATATAAAAAAATTTATTTCTCAACTTCTATTTGTATAATTAATTGATTTGTATAACACTCACATATCATTAAAGATTAAAGGTTATTTAATATTATGATAACGATTGCTTTTTAAAGTGTTTTTTGTTTGGAAATGTATCAAAATAATATTTTTTTTTATTTTTTAAAATTTATTTTTGACATCAACACATCAAAATAATCTGGATACACCAAAATTTTTTTAATTTTAATTAAATAAAAAATAATAATTTTTTTAAATACTTTTAAAATGAAAAAAATAAACGGGTTCACTGATTCAAAAATAATAAAAAAAAAGAGTGTTAAGTTGGGCTAAGAGCTTTCACCACCTTAGTTAAGGCTAGCCCAGCGTATGCTAATTTAACACTGAACTTGGACAGACTGCTGGCCCATATCCAGATCTTTAAAGTTTTGTAACTGAAAGACCCAATCCCAATCCGTCTCAAACGATTTTTTAATTTCCTGCCGAGAAAAGAGGCGAGACTAGAGAGCAAGGAAAGCAAAGCATAGCTTCTTCACAACTCAACTCTCCTCTCCTCTCCTCTACTCTACTCCTCTCCAGGTCCAGTCGCTCTATCAAAACTCAACTGAGAAAACCAAGTAACAGAATCTCGCAAGTGTGCGGCAATGGCGGATCGGAGTCGAAGTTTCCTGAAAGAAGGAACAGTAACGTATGCTTATATTCTCCTTTACATTGCTCTCTCCAGTGGCCAGATCTTCTTTAACAAGGTCAACTCCCTTATTCTCTCACGCTGTTTCCTTTCCTTTTCCTTTTCATTTCTTCATTAACTGATTGATTGATTAAGCGTCAGTGTTCTGTTGAGTTTTTGGGCAAGATTGCATTAAAGCCTATCGTTGTTGGCATTTGCAGTTGAATGTTCCTTTATATATTTATATTTATAGGGTTTATAGAGTGAATTTAATGTTATTATATTTCATCTTATGAACTTTTTTCATGATTTTGCTTTACACAAGTAGCTCACATGGGTACTATTTAATAAATTGATCCTTTGTGTGGCTAATGTAAGGTTTTGTTTAATTGCAGTGGGTTTTGTCATCTAAGGAAATAAACTTTCCTTATCCTCTTGGACTGACTCTGCTTCACATGGTTTTCTCCTCTGTTTTGTGTTTTGTACTAACCAAGGTTTTCAAGGTATTGATTGATTGATTGATCGGGCTCTCTGATTATGATAATTTCCCTTAAGCAACTCTTAATCTTGATTTGTAACTCGTTACAGGTTATGAGGGTTGAGGAAGGAATGACACTGGAAATGTAAGTACAAAAATTAAAACTTCTCCGTAACTGTTCATTGATGAACATCCTTGACAATTTCATTACATATGATTGTGCTTTGTCCTATATCTAACTGATGTTTGTGTACCAAGATATACAACTTCAGTTATTCCAATTGGTGCAACGTTTGCAATGACTCTGTGGCTGGGAAACACAGCATACCTCTATATATCTGTGGCTTTTGCACAAATGTTGAAGGCTATCAGTAAGTGTTTACTGTCTTCATTTTCATCCCTCTTTTACTAGGTTTACAGTGTAAAAAATAAACATGGTTTTTACATGATCAATGCTACATTCAACGAATTTAAAGGCACAGAACTTCATGAACACACAATGCTCTGGTTGTGATTACGCTAAACGTTTTGCCTCTTTTGTTAATGTGGGTGATTCATGTCTTTGTTGTTCATTATATTTATCATTTTCCCTCTTACATCTTGATAAATTGTCGTTATGAGTTTGAATAATCACCTGGATCTATTCTGGATATTAATTATGATCCTGAGCATCTGTGACTGCATCTCTGTTCGGTGGCTAGAGTTGGCCGGTTATTACTAAGTACTTTGGGATTTGTCCTTGTGGATGCTTTGTGATGTTTGATTTCTTCAATGAGATTTGCAGTGCCAGTAGCTGTTTTCGTTCTTGGTGTAGCAGCTGGACTTGAAATGATGAGCTGCAGAATGCTTTTCATAATGTCAGTGATAAGCTTTGGTGTTCTAGTGGCTTCTTATGGAGAAATAAATATCAACTGGATTGGAGTTGTGTACCAGATGGGTGGAGTTGTTGGAGAGGCCTTGAGACTTATTTTTATGGAGATTCTGGTGAAGAGGAAGGGTCTGAAATTAAACCCTATATCTGTCATGTACTATGTCAGTCCCTGCAGGCAAGTATTATTTTTATCTTTAACTAGTAAAACTTCATTCTTATGGAAGTGTTCCTTACTAGTTCCATGAACAGGAAAATTATTATCGTTTGAATGCGATTTTTGGTTCTTTTATGCAGTTCTGTTTTCCTGTTTATTCCTTGGATCTTTCTGGAGAAATCAAGGATGGAAGCACATGGGACATGGAACCTTCAACCACTAGTGTTAATGCTCAACTCTCTTTGCACCTTCGCTCTCAATCTATCAGTTTTCCTTGTGATCTCACATACGAGTGCTCTGACCATTCGTGTGGCTGGAGTCGTCAAGGATTGGGTGGTTGTCTTGCTGTCTGCCCTTCTATTTGCAGATACGAAGCTAACAATTATAAACCTGTTTGGCTATGCTATTGGTGAGTGTCTCCATTAAGAAGTCTAATGATGTTATAAATGCCCGTTTAGTTAAAAAATAAGAATGTTTTTGATGAAATTCCATTTCCAAGAACAGACCCTTCATATTTGTGCTTGGAAGGCCTAGAATTGTGAAATGTAGAGAAACCCAACAATTTACAAGTGACATTTTGCACAAGTTATGCTAAACGGTGATTTTTTTGAACCTGCTGCAGCTATTGCTGGTGTAGCAGCATATAATAATCACAAATTGAAGAAGGAAGCTTCTAAAGGCAGTTCTGATGAATCGAAACATCCTGAATCCATACCTTTGACTGAACCATCAACTTCCAACAGTTAAATATACCATAGAGTAGTGTGTGAAGACATTTTTGAGGTATGCAATTACACATAAAGCAATCTTTTGTTGCTTCTGTGAGATCAGTTGCTTGTATCTTGTATTTTTGTCAATTTTCTGCTTGCAATTTTTATTTTTCATAAGAAACTACCTTGCATGTTAATAGTGGACTTTGTATTGAAATTCGTCATCCTATGCATTGGCTCAGCTGCTCCTACTTTGGTGTTTCTTTTTGTGCCAGTATGGAGCTGAATCTAGTGGAGGCAATGATGTGTAAAGATGCAAAACCCACAAATGCATCACTATGAAAAGAAACATTTGCGGAAACGTTTCACTGTTTGAGGTATTTTTGTTGTAGACTGCTGTCCATTGTTCCTTTTTTTTCTGTCACTTGTAAGGAGAGAAAAAGGAGGAGGTGAAGCAATTGTGGGATCCCTCGTCCCTACGTTCTTTTCCCTTCTTCTTCTAGAAAATACCAGTATCATTGCCCGGGTACACATGAAATTCACAAATGTATAACGTGTATAGTTTTAAATTTGGATAGTGGATGCCGATGTGCCATGCCTGCAGTTCACCTTTTCACATTGTCGTATTCTTGCGTCTGCTGACCGACGACAGTAAAACTTAACCTCTAAGAAAAATGTCAAAATTTTCATTAAGATAAGAATGTTTCGCCATACCTTTCTTGACCTTTCGGTCAAGTCTATTCTGGAGTGCCATTGGTTTTGCTTTTATATGTTTTTTAAAAGTATTTTTTTAATATATTAAATTAATATTTTCTCAAAGTTTTTTTTATGATTTTAATGGAAAAATAATTATTTGATATATTTTTAAATGAAAAGTACTTTCTAAAAAACTAGTTAAGAATTTAGGGATAGGAAAAATAGCAATAAAATAGATTAGGGTCTGGTTTAAAATAAATTCTCTGCACGTTATTTATTTCCTTGATATAAAATAGGAGAACTTGGACCCATTTTAGGGGGGTGGGGGACCATTTGGACCGACCAACATGCGAGTGCTCAATCTAAATTTACTAATCCAAGGGAAATGACCCCGACTGAAAATTCAAATTGACTTATCCCAAGCTCCTGAAACAGAAACAAAGACTCTCGGTTGCGGTCTCTTTTCCTTGAAAAACATTAATTTATGACTCTCCCATGCTCGCAAATTTCAAGATAAAAAAATAAAAATAATTCATAACCACCATAGGTCATAAGCACACAATCTCTTGATTGTTTAGAAAAGCATTGACTGCACATGTTTACTTGATGCCCCCATCAGCTATTTAGCTCCAGTTTGGAAGTACAATTTAAATAGATTTTTGTTAAAATTTATTTATTTATTTATGTTTTGAATAGTTTTAATGTGTGGATATTAAAAATATTTTATTTATTTTAATATATTTTTAAATAAAAATACTGTATAGTATGATTGGATGATTTTAAAAAATTGAGATACTCGAATGAAAAAATTTATACCCATACAATTTCATAATTTTGGAGATTATCGATGAATTACTAATTAAACGTTAAAAAATTTATATCAGATTTTTTATATTAAAAATAAAAGATTTTATTGAAAAAACAATAAAATTACAAGAGAATAATTATAAGAGAGTAGACCCAAAATATCAAAAGAGAGGGGGGTTAACCCTCGACAACCAGAGAGAGAGAGAGAGAGAGAGAGAGAGAGAAATAAAAATAAAAGAAAGAAGCATTTTTCGGGATTGGTGATCTTCGTGTGATGCTGCCTCTGCTGCTGCTGCAGCTTCCTCCCTTTAAAAAAATGCTTCCATTTTTAATTCCTACCTTTCACAATTAATAATTAATCCCTTATTCTTTCTTTCCCAAAACCAATACCCATTCAACACACAAAGATTCGATTCCATTCGATTCGATGCGATTCGCCTTCTCCCGGCGGCTCTTGCGGTGGTTGACGACAGGAAACAGCGTCGTTTCTAATGAAGAAGAAGAAGAAACATCACCATAGATTTCGTTTTGCTATTAATGAATGGGCGGGTTTCAGCTGCAAAAATTGCAAATGAGTTGGCAACCGAATTTGCTGAGTCAACAACGCAAAAACGGTCCTCTAGGGTTAAAGAATCTCGGCAACTCCTGTTATCTCAATAGCGTCCTTCAGTGCCTCACTTACACTCCTCCTCTCGCTAATTTCTGCCTACGTCTCCAACACTCCTCTCTCTGTAAGCATTTCTATCTTTCAATTTCTGCTCTTTTTTTAAAATTTTTTTTTTGGCTAATATCTTAAAGATTTTTTCAAGGTAATTCCCTTGCTAGCGGAGATAGGAAGAGAGACTGTCCGTTTTGTATTCTTGAAAAACAGATAGTCCGTTCACTCAGTTCGGATCTCGCGCACGATGTGCCCTCGAAGATTCGAAGCTGTTTGAAGATTTTTGCTGAGCATTTTCGCTGTGGACGACAGGAAGATGCGCACGAATTTTTGCGATATGTGATTGATGCGTGCCATAATACGTGTTTGCGTTTGAAGAAACTGAGTTGGAAAGGGATTGAGAACGGTGGTGATGGGAGTGTGGTTAAGAAGATATTTGGAGGTGCATTGCAAAGTCAAGTGAAGTGCTTGTGTTGCAATTGCGAGTCGAATAAAGTTGATGAGATTATGGATATTAGTTTAGATGTTTTAAATAGTAATTCGGTAAGAGATGCGATGCAAAAGTTTTTTCAGCCTGAGGTTTTGGATGGGAATAACAAGTACAAATGCGAAAAGTAAGTAGTTTGAATTTGTGTGTATTTATTTTTTGTTTGTGTGTTTGATATTTATGAATGAGAAACTTATGCTTGTTTAGTTGTAAGAAACTAGTGGCAGCTAGGAAGCAAATGTCAGTACTTCAAGCGCCCAATGTTCTTGTTATCCAATTGAAGGTGGGTTTTAACTTTTCATGATTGTGTTCGTGCTGTTGTTATTTAGGTTGTAGGTGTTTGAAGTTGGTTGTGATGCTGCTTTTGAGTGATGAGAGTTATTGTTGGATTTTGGTTTTAGCAGAGATTTGAGGGCATATTCGGTGGGAAGATTGATAAGGCCATTGCATTTGAAGAAGTTTTGGTTCTTTCAAGCTTCATGAGCAAGACAAGCCAGGTTTGAATAATTTGATGAGTTCAATCGGTCGGTCCTGTAGATCTATGTGGTTGGACTTAGGTTCTTCTACTGCCAGTATTTAGTTCGTTATAAATGCACTTCTCGATTTTTATATGTGAATAATATGCATTTCTCCAACAACACACATGCACTTAGTTTGAAATTAAAATCAAATAAACTAGAAGACTTGCAATTTCTTGATGACGAGTATAAACTGTAGAATATATAACATTCATATTTCTTATATCTCCTTGAATTTACTAGATTCAAAACTTAATATAAGGTTTTAGACTTCAGAATCAGGTGTTAGTTTGTAGAGTGGGATTTGCCCAAAACAGAAGGCAGTTGCAGTGATTGCAAGCGTTGGATTTCTTTTAATCTGCAGAATTGAAGTCTTAGATGTCTTTAAGCTAGACTCTGCCTTAAAACAGTGCAGTTCAGATTGGATGTGTATATAATGAGAATTGAACATAAGCCCCTAGCATTTAGCGAGCACCATTTTTTTTTTATGGATAAGATTAATGAGCACCATTTTCAAAAGCTTGTTGAAGGGTGCTTCAATGCATGGTTATTTTTTTTAACTCTCTTCTTGAAATCTTAAAGCAAGTGAAAACCAACCTGTTGCTCAATTTGCACCATTTCCATCCCGTTGACTTTTATAAGAATATTATTTTTAGCCTTCCTTTTTAATTGTAGAAACAAGATGGAAAAGAAATGATTCCTGCTGTGCTGTGTATTATTCTACAATTGCAACCACCTAGTCCTAACACCGTCATGATACTGTATGTCATCTTCAACTCCATTTAGCATGACCTTGCAATTTATGCTGCTTGACATGGGATCATAGCATGACATAGATAAATAAATGTGACAGTATTCTTACCCATCTTTTGATTTTCCATTTCCCTCTTAAATTGATCCCTAAATTGATTGAAACTGATATATGAGACAGCTAAAACCAACTTGGGGAGTGTCCAGCACAAATGATTGTGCAATCTCCACTGTCTTTCAATATCATCAATTGCAGAAACAATGGAGAATAACAGTCCATTCCAACAAGGGGATCTTCTGGTAAACTAGTTTGCCAATGCTTCATAGAATTCCTGCCTGTGAAGAAAGATTGTACTCCCATGCCTTCACAGTCCACCCCTATCACCATTTAGTTCTCTTTACAACCTCTTCTCTTGGCAATTGAAAAAGAATGAGGGCATTATACCCTTTTGATGTAATTAATAGATCAGAATTTCATGCTGCATAAAGACAATTGCTTTTCCAATAAAAGTGAATGTGCCTTTATAATAGAAACAAAATTGACAGATATTATTTCTGATCAGATAAGGAAATTCGTTGTTTTTTCATGTGTGCATTCTCATTTGTAATCAATTGATTGGTGTTCAAGTATCTTATCTGTGATCTTTCTTTAAGTTTACAAGGGTCAGTTATTGGTGACAAATGGACAATAGAGAGATTTCTGTTTAATGCCTTCTTTCACCTCCCAACAAACAAGAAAAGGAACAAATAAAGCCTATGAAATGAAAAAAGCTACCTGATCGGAACACATGTAATCCATAGTTTATAAATATTTCACATTGTGTTCTTCCCTTTTTTCCTCTGTAATTCATCAGTATTAATATTTCCTCAGGCTTCTTATTCTCTGTTGTGTGCATAGAAAAATGATATGGCAGTACATTTATGTAGGGTCCCAAATATAGAAAAGAATTGAAAGTTTGTGTGGGGAATCAAAGCACATATATGTTAGTTAAAGTAATTTCTTTGGTGCAATGCCTCATTTATAACTGAGAAACTTTAATGTTTGATTGAGCACAAGGTTCATCTGTACTATAGCCATTGTGGGCCCTGTATCTTATTATGACAATTTCTATATTTATTTAATTATTTTTTCCTTTTTTAATCCATCACAGGATCCACAACCCAAGTATAATCTTTTTGGTATCATTGTGCACTCTGGATATTCCTTGGAAGCTGGACACTATTATGCATACATCAAGGTCTGTGTTCGCTGGCTTTTTTAATTTTGTTTTTTCTTTTTTACATGTACTTCATTATTGATTTTGGTTTATGGTAGTTATAAAAGCTGCTACTTCAATTTTTTTTTATTGATACCATTTTCCATATATTTGTGTGCAGGATGCAATCGGTCAGTGGTATTGCTGCAATGATTCATATGTGACACTCTCAACACTGCAGGAGGTCATGTCAGAGAAGGCCTATATTCTTTTCTTTTCCCGCACTAACCAAAGGCCAGTATCTGCTGACTCTGCTTTTACCTCCAATGGAGTAAAATCATGCGAATTGAATGGCAGCGAAGCATCTAAAAGTTCAAAGGCTGCTGTTCCTTTGAAAGCACTGCCTACAAAACCACAGGTTGAAAAATCTTCAAGAAAGGATATTTCAGCCATGTCTAAGATTGATAGAGTGCCTTCTAGCCCACCGGTAAAGTTCAGTTTTGTTGGGAACTCTGGATCCAAAAGTGTTTCTTCATCTGTTAATGGAAAGGTTGATCCTCATAAGTGTCAAAACAAGGAAATGAATGGGAATGTGAAAGAGACAGTTCATGTGGAGATATGTGACAAAGATGTATCAACAGTGACAAGCAGTAATGGCTTTGAAAAGCATAAAAATGTTGATGCTGTTGAAGGTGAGACCCACCACACATTTGCAGCAGCAAGTGAAAATGGTCATTCTCAAAACGGTGCTTTTAATTCTGTAAAGCCACATATCTGTGACAGTAATGATACAACAAGCAAGTTGACACCAGGAAGAGGACATGATCAACTTGAATTGCAAAATGGTGGTATGAAGTATCACGCTGACATTTCAGGTTTGAAGAGAAAGCTAAAGGAGGAATCCTGCATTTTGCTTTCACAGGATGCTCAATCTCTAGCCAAAGTTGAAGAATTCAAAGAAGTGTATGTTATATTATACTTAATCTGTTTTGAAGTCTTATTTATTGAACCGATTAGCTTCTGGAGTATGACCTAAATTTCCTAAATTATGCATTCAATTTTTATTTTGCTTGATTTGTGTTTATTAAATTTTGTGGTTGTGGTTATTCTGTAATTTTAAAAACTCAAGTTTGCTACTAAGCTTTTTGTTGGTCTTTCGGATCCTCATACTAAAGCTTAGTATTTTGATGTTCTTCTTCTTAAACCATTTCATTGGTTGCCATTCATTATAAGTTGAAACTAGATGTTGCTATATTCATATTTTTGGATGGTTGAATGCTTATTATCTGTATGCTCACTATTTCGTTAATCATGTTCGCTTTTCCTACTAACTTTTTTGTTTGTTTGTGTGCTGCTTTATTTTGTCTTAGCCTCAACCAAGAAGCATCTTCCATTTTGGGATCATGCGGTTTGTCAGATAAGGTATACAATTTCATGCGTGCGAGAAAGAGGTCATGTATTCAAGAAGCAGGAAACAAACCAAGTGGTACTGATTTAAAGTACGTCTTGATTAATTTGACTTCTGTACAGTTTCATAGATGTTCAGAGTTGTGATTCTAGTAATTTCTCCCCATAGACAATGCCACTTGTAATCGCAACCCATGTAATGAAAAATATGTTTTTAGGGTCTTTTCTTTAATATGACATTAACATTGCAAGAAAGCCTATTTAGAACAAGTTAAATATTTCTTCCTGTCAGTGTTTGACCTATTTTTTTACTATTGTTCTTTGATGGGAGGAGAGGGGAAAGGTTCTTAATAAACTTGTGCCATTCTTGTTATATTTCTCTGGTGGTTGCTTGCTTTGTCCAATTAAATACAGCAATCTAAATGAGATTTTAGGTTATGGCTTTTAAACTGGTTTCCCTTTGTGCTTCTGAAATGCAGGAAGTTGTTGATTGCAGATGCCAAACGAACCTATATTCCACAAATACCTGAGTCATTGAAAGAGGACCTAGTCAAACGCCTCCAGTTATTTAGTCAAGAGAAATGATATTGCTCTGGAGTTTTGGTGAACTCAACTGGTAATTGAGGTGTTTTTTTTTTTTTTTTTTTGGTTTTTGATATCTGAGTTTGGCTGACCATTACTTTTCTGCAATGATATTTTTGCAGTCTCTTGATTTTGTCACTGGAGGAGCTTGGTGTATAATCTGTATCACTAATTGATGTATTGACAGTGATATCTTTTCTTGAGATAATAACTGGGGATCTGCTGTGACCTGCATCTCTGGGCAAGTGCTGGCAGTGACAAGAGGTCATGATCTTGTCTTTTTTATTCTTTATCACGGCAATATGGTATACTGGTAGGTGCACCATTGTTGGTGCTGAGAAGAGAAGGCTGAGTTCAAAATCTTGCAAAAATTTTCTTCCTTAAGGCTGTAAAGTTAGTTTTGGCAGAGAATAAGTCAGGAACCCTATAGATTTTGTACTATACCTTTTTTGGCAATATCTTAGCATACGATCCTTATTTTATGGATGCATTGCAATTTTTCCATTAAAATGTGTCTGGATAGTCCTTGAATGTATACTATCATTGAGTTTGTCCTTCAAGCATGACATGGTTTTAAAGTTGCTTTTGGCAGAGATAAAGTCAGTAATCCTATAGATTTTGCACTCTACCTTTTTTTTTGGCAATATCTTAGCATACAATCCTCATTTTATGAATGCATTGGAATTTTTTCATAAAAATGTGGCTGGATAGTCGTGGAATGTATGCTATCATTGATTTGTCCTTCAAGCTTGGCGTGGTTTTATCCCTTGTACAGCTCGCTCCCTCCGCCCTTCTTTGAACTGTTGATGTTTAATTGGTACAACCACTTTCCTTTTTCTGCACATGGTATTTTGTTTTCTTCAGTGGAGCATGCATTTGATTGCAATCTATTCTGGGACAGTCTGATATGAGGCATGGATCTTTTATTTGCTGGTTTGCTACATGCGTAAGTCCATTTCAAATTAACTGTTTCCATGGAAGCTGAATATGTATCGGGAGGCAGGGGGAGTATCACATGCTTTTGCTTTTGCTTTTTTTTTTTTTTTCATGTTATCAAGTAGAGCTGCATGGCATGTATGATGGTCATGGAAAATCACAGCTAGAGCGACATTGCAGGCAGGGGTATGCTTCTGGGCTTATCTCTTTGAAGAGCGAGGTTATCATACATCTAATTTCTTTAATTTGTTGCAGATATAATTAAATTGCAATCTAAGTTTGAGAGACTATCGTAATTGAGAAATATTGTCACCACCTTTTGTCAGTTTCTAGCTTTCTATTAGCCATGCATTGATGATTATTCATTTTGTTGGGCACGGGAATCTGCATATCTCAAACAAATTGGTTCGGTTGCCAAGTATTAAGGTCCTAAATACAGCTGACACGGATTGTGCTTTATTTGACATTTATGTTAACTAGAATTGAGTGGGTCTTATTTGAACTTGTTTTAGCCAGCGTTTGTTTGATGGAACTTTCAAACTTTTCTGTATTTGTTTGTCATTAGAAAAGTTGGTCAATGAAAAACACTTTTCAGTCAAAGAAAAATTTGGTTCGGTTTCCAGTAAAGTGGTTTTTTTTTTGGATGGAAAACACTTTTCAGAAGTTATGAAAAATTTAAAAATGTTATATTATTTGCTGATTATATCAAATTTGGTCCTCAAACTTTTGATTGCTATATATATTTTGTTTTGAATATTGTTTTTTCAATTTTATCCCTTAGAATTTAATTTTATATTAATTTTGGTCCTCATTTTTATAATTGTTATTTGCTTTTACCTTATCATTTTTTAATTGAAATTTTTTATCTATTAAATTTGATCTTCATTTTTTTGATTGTTATTTATTTTATTTGAAATAATTTATGAAATGGTTATTATTATTATTATAATTTCTTCATCTTTTAATTTTTTTATATGTTAGATTTGATTTCTATTATTTTGATTATTATTTATTTTATTTGAAATAATTTATGAAATTATATTTTTTTCAATTTCATTCTCATTCAACTTTTTATACAGATTTGTTCTTTATTATTTTAATAAATTTTTAAAAAATAAAACATTAATAAGTTATTTTCCAGCTTATTTTTCATGATTTAACCAACACTGAAAAAATATTTTTCAATTTATTTTTCATTACATTACTAAACATCAGAAAATAATTTACTTTTCTGAAATTTACTTTTCAAAAAAAAACTACTTCCCAGACTCAAGCCTTTTTTAAGTACTTATGGGAGAAATATAAAAGTATGAAGGGTAAAACAAGTAAATCAAAAGTCTTTAGATGATATTTCTGTTTCAAGTTGTGGCTAGCTGCCATTATCAGGTGAAAGTTACCTTGAGTTCAAGTTCATTTGAAAACTTACAAAATATGTGGTAAGAATTGTTTCATCGAAGAACTCCAATCATGTTATCTTTTGGTCATGCAAAGGATTGGACTTTAGCTAAATATCATGGATTTAGAAAACAAACGCGTTGATTCTGACTTTGGACCTCTGAAATTGGTGGTCAAGCAAGGATGGGGTTACAAAAATCCAATTACATGTGTTTCCAGCCAAGACTAGTCTACCATCCTCTTGAGTCTTGTGTATTAACCCGAATCAAGTGGTTTATGGTATGAGACAATAAAAAAAATCAAGGTGTCAAAGCAGGTCGAAAGTTATCAATATAAAAAAGAAGTGGCACAAAACGGGCCTTTTTTTGTAGTTCAATCTATAATCTCATTTGTGCTTGTTGACGTTTTCAATACGATATAACTAGCGCGTTGGCTTTTTTCATAAGATAAATCTGAAGCTGGACATCTGACATTGATGCTCACGCAGGTATATACTGGCAGGGTTCAAGAATCTAATTACAGAAGCTTCCAGCCTAGTTTGTCAACATCTTCGCGCTCCTTTCCCTTCTTGACCAATTGGTCAAATTTTAAAACACTATTGTTTGGCCTTGTGCAAGCAATGCCAACTTCTCCAAGAACGTAGACATACTTGGGAAAGTATTCAACAAAGAACATATCCTCTGGTATTCAGTTATAAATATGGGAAATGCAAAACTGACAACAAATAAGCAGTGTGATGGTAATGGAACAAGAATCGGTATTACTGGGTTTTTGGGCTAAGCCCTTTTGCAATGAGGGTGAAGATTGCTTTGGCGGAGAAGGAAATGGTGGATAAACAGGTGGTCCTAGCTTTCCTCTGCTCAAGTTTGTTCTCTATTTTGCTGTCCTGTGACTCCATAAGTTCAACTAGAGTATAAACGCAAGTATAGTCTTGACTGGATATTTTGTAACTGGTCAAGTACTCCATAAGTTTAGGCTATGCTGTGGGCCGCTCCAAAAATTGTTTGAACTAAAAAAAATATCCAGACCACAGAGATTCTTAGCGGCTAGCGAGTCAATTTTAAAATTTCTTGACTCAACTCCTTAGCATGTGTTTCAAATTAAACAATTTAGGAGATGTCTTGATATGAAACAATTAAGTTGGCAATTTTAAAGGCAACTTAGATTACCATCATGAACATGGTTTGAATATTGAGACAATGATATATTATATTTATTTGAATTTCATGGCCTAAAATTTTTTCCGAGTATGGGTGTTGGACCCATAAAAGATGCCTAAAAGAAGTCTCTTCCATATATTTTTCTAAATGTAGAGCGTTGGACTCATATAGGCTGTAAAAGAATATATTAATCTAGACTACCTATAAAAGTCTTAAATCTATCATGAGCCTTACATCATACTTAGAAAAGAATAAAATAATACACAATGTAACTCTTCAAGCTAAATCCAAGGCTTAGAGTCATAATATAAGCTCTATAGGACTAGGGAAAACAAAATAAAGAAACACAAATTATTTCTACTTAAAATGGACTTTTACATGTCCAGCCCTAGCTCTTAGGCAAGATAAACACCATCCTTGGCCACCACAGCTCTTGTAGGGAAGACATCCTCGAAGTCAGGAACTTGATCATCATGGAAAGACTCCCTAAAGTCCACTTGCATTTCTTTAGAAAGATTGAAGTACAAGTTGGACTTGAAGATAAAGAGTCTATCTCCAATGGTCTTTGTTAAAGAGCAGACTCCCCATACTCAACATATAACTCTTGAGAAGAATTCTTCAATGTCTTTATCTTTAGACTCAAGTTTTGTGCCTTTTTTTTTGTCATTTTCATCTTTTCCCTCAATACTTATTTGGATTATTTGAGCTCAGTTACCCCTTTCTCCAAGAAGTTTATTAGGTTGTATGCCTCCCCAAGTTTCTCTTCAACTGAGCTTATGATGTAAGTCCGTCCCTTTAATTCCCCATACAGTTGAGCATGGGTAGCCTTGATAACCTTTACCTCAACATCTTGAGCAACTTCCTCCTCCCTCAGTCTACAAATCCTAGCCCTATTTGCACGATACTGCTGAATGACCTTTTTTCACGACTTTTCTTTCCTCAGCCTATCGATTTCTCAAATTGGTATATATCATGAAGGTCTAAATAACAACAAATAACAAAATGAGTTAATTCTTATTATCAAAGACTAGTTCATAGAAAATAAAAATTAAATAAAAAGATTATTCATACTTGAAAAATCATCTACCTAGTTATAGCCAAATGACACTGTTAGTTGGGGTTTGTTAGAGTGCTGATGTCAAAGGGGAGGGTGAGCAACTTGTCCAAGGTATCCATTACCTCTAGTCCACCAAGCCCTGGAGTGGACCTCCATTGCAAGATAGACTCCATTATCCTTCTCTTTTCTTTATTAAAGTTGGGAAAGTATACAAGAGCATGATTCAGGTTTAACCTGGAGAAGAAGTCATCCATATCCATGGCATAAAGCACCTAGTTGGAAGACCCAATGAGTATAGAAATTGGGCATTTAGCTGGGTGGAGCTAGAGTGCTGGCAAGGTATAATCATTTTCACATCAGAGTCAGAAACAACTAGGACCCTTTGTCTATTCCAATGAAAGGCAACATCAAGGATGACTGAAGTGAGAGTAAGTGCCTTGTAACACCTTGATATTGGATATTGACTTCCTTTTGCAGTTCTACTCTCTTTATAATGACTTGGGGTCCCACCTCAATTGAAGAAGCGTTCCTTAAATGAGAAGACCCAACCATTAAGAGCCCCTCAACACCTTTGTAAGCTTCTTTTATATCTATCCTCTTGGATACAAGGACTTACCCTGAGAGGGAGATAGGAAGGTCTTTGGATGAAGAGGCGTGACTAGGCGTTGGGGTAGTCACGTGGCTAGGCATAACTAGTGTGGACTCGTTGAACTTCGAGTAAGTTGTTCTTGTAAAGGATTCTGCACAAGGAAAACATTAGATGATGAATGACAATGCTAAACTAAAATAAATGATTGAGAAAATGGAATACTGGTATTAGAAGGGTGATAGAGTCCTTGATTCATAAAATTTATTTCATACTCGGTTTGGAGTTTACGTAGCCTACTATATATCCTCTTCTTCTCCCCATCTAGACTTGAGGTATTCTAAAGGGAAAAAATGCCCAAAAAAAAGCCAGGCTAGGCGCACAGGCCTGAGTTGCGTGAAAACATGCGTGAACCTAGATTGCCTAACATGCGTGAACCTAGATTGCCTAACATGCGTGGGCCTTAAAAAAATCACAAAAGCATAAGCTAACTTCTTGTTTTTTTTCTTTTGTAAAGGGAGTATGAAATATATATATATATATATATATATAAAATTTAAATTTGGTGACGTGTTGTCTAAGGTGACAGACAACATGCCGTCTGCCTGCCTAGAAGCTAGCCACCATTATGGTGGCTGAGAAATCATGGATGAGGGTTTTTGGGTGTGAAAAATTCATTTTCTCATCTACCAAAACACCTAATAAACATCCTTAGAACCTTAGAAAACCAATTCATCAAGCCAAAAACCCCAAAATCTAGCTTGAAAACATGATATCAAGTTTTCCTTCTCAACCCCAATATGTTTTTCTAGGCAAGATGAAGGTTCAAAACAACCCCCGTCAAACTTCTCTCGTTGAATGGAATCCATTGACACAAAGAATGTTAGGTTTCATCGCCTAAAAGTGGCCTAACTAATGATTTTCTCTCTCATTGACATTTTCAGATGACTTTCAAAGACATGCATGGAAAAATAAACAAAATAAACTCATGGATCAAAATAAAAATTATCGAGAATGTGTGATTAAACATTGTTTTCTATGTTTTTTTTGTATATTAGTTCTCTATCTTTTTATTTGATATTTTTCCATAAATTATCTTTCTAGTTGTCTTGTGAAAAACATATGAACTCAATAAGCTTCAAAAGATTCTGCTCTCTTTTTGCTTGTCATTAGGGATGGTACAACTACATATGGGTCAGAGTTTTTTGATATTTATACTCTATCCATTATCTATCGTGTAAAAAATTTAGATATTCATAAACTATCCATCAGGTTTCGGGTATTCAATGGGTATCCATTATCTACTATTATTTATTAATCAATAAAAAATAAAATAGTTAATATATATTTGAAGTGCTTATATGTATATTAAATGATAAAATGATAAATATTATTATATATATGTGTTTTATATCAATATTAAGGGATGCACATATCATATTATATTAAAAAAATATAAATATTCTATAAATATATTTATATATTGGGTTTAGGCGGTTTCAGATTGAGTTTGATAATATCTATACCCTACTCATTATCCTTTAGACTCAAAAAATACCCACCCATTTAGGTCGGGTCGGGTCGGTATCCATCGGGTTCGAAATTTGCCACCCCTACTTGCAATAAACTATCTTCAAATCTGTAATTTCATGAACCAAATTCCTATTCTCTGCGCTTAAATCTTGGATTTCAACCATTAATGTAAAAATTTCAGCTTTAAGATATTCCATATAAACCAACATTCTTCCTTGGTTTCATTCTTTCTTCGTATAGCTCTCCCTTTGATGAGTGGGACGGCATTATATATGGTTAATATTGTGCTTTGCAGTCCCAGAGCACCTTTAAAATCTCCAAGATCACCTCTGGATTATTGCTTTAATAAGAGTACTAGTTTGAGCTACATGCTGCCTAAATGTTAAACTCTGTTTGGCCATAGCTGATCCTTGGTGACTTTTATGCACAAAACTTGATTTCTTTACCCTTTTCCTTTGTTGCTTCCTTTTCAAAGTACGGCGAGAGACATATTTCCAAGCCGCTTCTACATCTGCACGTACATTAGACTAAGCAAAACTTTGACCAGAACGTTAAAATTAAGACCTGTAAAAACAACACTGAATGATTAATTCATCCACCGAATTAGTATTTCATGTGAAGTATTGAACCCAGGTCTGGTTTAGTTATGATGCAAGCAATGACACTTTCACTGTGATCTCGAAATTGTGGAAATCTTTTATGCAAGAAACATTCCATAGGACAGCTTGAATGTTTCTTGATATAGGACAGCTTGAATGTTTCTTGATATATATATATATATATATATATATATATATATATATATATATATATATATATATATATCAACACTTGCTTTTGCCTCAATATCATGCGCTAACAGAAAATACTTACAACAACACGAAAGCAACAAGCCATCTGAATTTCCATATTTTTAAAGGTAGCTGTTTAATAATGGCAGGAATAAAACTACTAGATTCGTGGGCTAGTCCTGCTGCAATGAAAGTGAGAATAGCATTGGCTGAGAAAGGAATCGAGTATGAGTCCATGGAAGAGGATTTGCCACACAAGAGCCCTCTGCTTCTAGAGATGAACCCAGTCCATAAGCGAATCCCCGTTTTGATCCACAATGGTAAGCCCATATGTGAATCGATGATCATAGTTGAGTACATTGACGAGGTCTGGAATGACAGGTCTCCTTTGCTGCCTTCAGATGTTCAGGAGAGAACTCGAGCAAGGTTTTGGGTTCACTTAATTGACAAAAAGGTACTGAATCATCTTGTTCCACACCCCCCCACCCCTCTTTGCTGCTGCTGCTGCTAATTTCTATGTTAAAAGATCATTTGTGTCCATCCATATCATAATCAGTTGATCCATTTTATAGCATCATATATATATATGATAAGATATTCACTAATAAGGCAATATCTTCAAAATCAACTTCTATGATTTGAAAAACTGGGATCATTTAATGCAGATTTATAGCCTTATTAGACGGTTGGTATGGTCATCAAGCAGTGATAACAAAAAAGCAGCCGCGAAGGACCTCATCGAGTTCTTCAAAGTAATAGAAGGAGAGCTTGGAGACAAGCCCTATTTTGGAGGAGAAGGCTTTGGCTTTGTTGATGTTGCCCTTGTTCCTTTCTATGGGTACTTCTATACTTATGAGACGTTTGGGAACTTCAGATTTGCTATAGAGTGCCCCAAGCTTGTTGAATGGGGTAAGAGATGTTTGCAAAAGGAAAGTGTGTCCAAGAACCTACCTGACCCATACAAGGCCTACGAGTTTGTTATGGAGCACAGGAAGAAGCTTGGGATTGAATGAACTTATTACATCGCACGCAAATCTACTACACAATAAGGCTTCACGTCACTCTTTTTGTATTTGATTTTCTCTTGATTACCTTCAGCTTGTCTTCGTTACCCTGTTTCTCTGTACATGGGTTGCCCGGCCTTGACTAAATTTATTGGGATTTTACTTTTCTTTACTACGTAATACAAAAATTTTCATTTCCCACAAGGGAATTCGTTGGTGATGTAATATCATGTCCTCTTTTACCTATTCCATAAATAAATAAAGAGTAAATTGAGAAATGGAGAAATTTTCAGTTCCCACAAGGGAATTTATTGGTTGATGATGGTGCTTCGCGACAAAAGAGCGTGTGATAATTGAGAAATGTTAGGGAGTGCATAATTTGCCATGGCTGTCGCTGTGATCTGTTGCAGGGTTTTTTAATATTTTTTTATAATTATCTTGGCTGAATTGGTGAAAGGATTTTCTTAAAAAAAAGGGTCCTCTACAGGCATGAAAGTAATTGATGCCAGGTTTGATTTTTGCTGAAGATATGGTGAAGCGTCAAATTCTCGCACGAGAATACAACTGGATTAGCCGTCTTCCTTTCTTCGTCAGTGGGCTGCCGTCCATGTTTACGTAAAACAAGGCTATTCAAACATAAAATTTCTTCAAACCAACGTTCCCATCCTTCAATCACAAAACCAACAGCTCTTTTCTTCTCTATCTCATACCAAACAAGCCCTTGCCCACGCCTTCCTTTGAATAACACACAGGTCCCACAAACTCAGGCTTCAAGCTTAAAGACAACACATAGAGGGACACCTGGTGATTTTCATCCCGTAAACGTTATCCTCTAAGAACCCTATTATTGTCATCAGGCTGAAAAACCAACCGATTACAGTTCCACAACAAGTTAATAAACACAAAATGCACAATATTATCAAGCTTCTTTTGCACTGCTACATATTTATTCGACCCCCAGTTTATGTTTTTATCTGCAAAATGACTTCATAAGCCTTTTGCTGATTACACAAGGACACTCTCCTTTTCAAAGGCAACTCTCAGCCTACTCTTGGCTTAGGGCACTCGACTGTCAAAGAATCATCTTAATCTAATAATTTAAATTGTTAGGTAAGGTTTTAAAATATAATTTATATTATTCTCTAACACATCCCCTCAAGTGAAAACTCTTTGGGTTTGAAACTTGGATAGACTCATATTACATTGTGCTTAATTTTTATCAAATTAATGAGGGTGGTGAGATTCGAACTCGTGACTATTTGATCATCAAGACTCTGATACCATGTCAAAGAATCATCTCAACCTAAAAATTTAAATTATTAAATAAAATTTTAAAATATAATTTATATTGTTCTCTAACATTTAATTCCAATCTCAAATTTTGAATGGTCTCAAAACTGTAAATGAAGCGGTAGGATGGAATAAGTGGCAAGTATATCTTGTCTCCAGGTTCTCCTTCCAAGATTTTGAAGCAGTCAATCAAGTCCTTTGATAATTCTTTGACTTCACCTTTAGACGCCCATAGAGAATTCTGTTCAAAAGGATAAATCTGCACGAAAGCAATTTGCATGGCAACAAAGATAGATTGATATATAGTCAGTGTACTGACAAAACATATTTTTTAATCAACGTTCCCCCCCACCTCACCATAACACAATAAGAAAGAACCAACTAATAAGAAAAAAACTCAGTTCTAGAAGCTTACCTTCTTGTCAATATAGTCAGCCCAAAACCTGGCATGTGTACGTCGGTAAGGATCAGAAAGCAATGATGCGGATTTATGGATCCAAGCCTCATCAATATATTAAACTATGATCATTGATTCGCATATGGGTCTTCTTCCATTATGGATCAAGACTGGGATTTGCTGATGAACCGGGTTCATCTAGAGAAGAAGAGATATCTTCTTGTTGCTCAAGTCCTTTTTCCTTGATCCATACTTTATTCCCTTCTCTTCCAAAGCTATCCCGACCCTTGTTGCAAAGGACTAACCTTAAAATCCAAAAAAGCTACTACACTAGCCATTTGATACACATGAAAAAAAGATTTTACTCAGTAATTTGTTTCTATTTTCACTTGGCGATGTGGGACTGAGACGAAAACTAGAATTTATAGCAGAACTTGAGTCCTTGGTGGGAATTTTCAGTTTCCCTTCTACTTCAAGGTTCTTCGGTTTTGTTGTCATTGATTGCATCAGAATGGTCGAACTGCTTCAAGAATAGAATTGTAGAATTTCCTTGTATTCTGCTATATGATTAGTCGATTTCTCCTACCAGTTCTTTTTGAAATGTTCGGATTTTCCTGTGCATCATTTTGTCAACAAGAAGAATAGTTTTTTTTTTTTTTTTTTTGTAGAAAAATTATAGTGCATTAGACCAGTCGTCACATGAGAAGATCCAGAATTTAAATCATGAACCAACACCACCAAGTGCGTGCGTGCGTGCGTGCGTCTATATATATATATATATATATATATATATATATATATATATAAAGACAGGTAGCATTTCATTCATCAAGATAGACATTAGGATTAATTTCATTTTAACCTACTCCAATATATGTACTCAAATATATGTTTTCTTATTCATGGTTGATCTTATTATTAATGATTAATTTTAGGATTCTTTTCTCTACTTGATAATGAACCACTACTATTTTTATTTTGTTATCTGTATATTTATTTTAAATATAAACAATATCTTACATACTTCTTTATTTTAAAATAAATAAAGGAATATTCCTCATCATTTTACTATTAAATCGATCAAACAAATCAACCATTAATGATGTGCCAGAATGTTAACCATGCTTTTCTGTCTAACATATTAGTCAATTAAATCATTTTAAACAAAGCATGCTATGCTATTTTAGAAGAGACATTTAGGATTGCATGAATTGCAATGTTATTATGTAATTAATATTAGTTCTTTATCAAAACCCTTAAATTTCTTAAAAATCTAAAGCCTTTCTAAAATCCTCAATCTTTCTTTAACAGAGACCCATAATTTTTAAGAAAAACCTTAAGCTTTTTTTAATGACCTCTTCAAGCAACCTATTTTAACTGAAATCAACCTTCTCTTTCACCTTCAAAACTGCACATACTGCATTTCCCATATCAGTTAGGCAATTATAAGTAATGCATTAAAAGGAATGTCTAGGTAATTCCTAGGGTTGTACCAAGTGAAAATTACCTATGAAGAAGATGACCTCTTCCCTTCCCTTTTGAATTTTAAGTATTGCCATTATAAACTACATCCATTGGTTGGATAAAATGAAAGAGCTCTTTGGTGAATAATAGAAATACCAAAATATCTTAAACATGATTCAACTATCTCAAGTTGTAACCAAGCCAAACAAAGAACTATTAACAGACATATTCCTCTTTTAGTCAAAGTCTAGTAATGCTTTCTTACTTAGGTAAGAGATACAAACCATTACAATTTATGTTTTGGCCTTAGCAAGAGGTTTATGTATTGTTTGTTTCCTCACAGGTTCAAACCAGCCAAAATTAAAGGCTTATTGACATAAACTCTAGAGTTTACTACTATGTTACATAGGGAAAGAAAGAAAGTAAATCCTCCTATATAAAAAAAGCATGCAACCTTTCTCTTTTATTAGGTGTTTAGGAACTTGATTTGTTCTAGGTTTCCTCAAATATAGCATTGACATTGGCTGAGAGTAAAATCATTGCTTTAAGACCTTTCGTACTTAGCCATATCCACAAGGTACTAGGGGATGCCAGGAAAAGAGTGAGGATTATCCATTTATGGTCAAATAAAGTATTTATGAATTTTTATTGTGGGTTCAAGCATGAGCGAATGTCTATTTCCATTAATTTAGTAATGTCAAAGCCACTTAAGACCCCCTAAATTAACATGCATCAGAAAAAGCTTGCTAAGAACTCTATTTCATGATGTCCCTTTTCACATGCATGTAGAAACCTTCTTAACGATGGTAAAGAGAAATGACAAGTCTATGGTTAATGTTAAATATAAATTATTTTAGGAGTTCGTAGGATTCTGTTAAACCATCTAAGATCATTTAGGGTGTGAGTGAAGATTACCAAAAAAATCAAATCTTTTTTTTAGGTTTGGTAAACTTTTTCAAGGCTAAGTTTTCATAAATTATAAGCTGTTCAAGTGTTCAACTTTTAACAGTAACCTACATGAACTATTAGTGAGAAATCTCTTTAAACCAGAGAGAGTGATTTATATGTCTTTGAGTGTTAGCTCTTTCTTTTATAGTTTCAAGTGTTTTTATATAGTCTACAACTTATATAATTTTTTTGTTCAAAAAATATAAGGCATAATATTATATTTATAAGGAAACTTGATAACCATATAAATGGTAAAATATAAATTTTCTCCCTAACTAATATTACATATATTATTTCAAGGTAGTTTTATTAATTTATTCAATCAAGTCTCTTCTTTATTTTTTTAGGTCTAAAATTATAATCCCCTATAGTAATTACATTGTAGTTCTCAATTTCTAAAACTTATTTAGAATCAAGTCATATTTATTTAATTTATTTTTAACAAATGGTTCTTATGTGTGTTACTCGTTAGGTTCTCTAATAAGCTGACTCAAATATAAATCACAATCCTAAATAAAATAGGATTAAATAACTTAAATAATTTAACTTATTATCAATTTAAGAAATTGATTGACTTATATTTGAAGATCAAATATAATGTTTAGCAACATGGTTGGTCAACCATTCTCTTAGAAATGGTGAGACTGTTTTTCTAAAATAGACTAATCGTTTGGGCCACTAAAATTTTTTTGAACATTTTATGCATTGTTTTTTTCCCCAAGTTTGTTTAGACCTGCATATGGTTGTAACATGTTTATATAAATTATATATGTACTTTGCTAAGGGGAGCTTTACATGTTTATGATGAGTTTAAACCATAGTTGTTATATGATGGGAAGGTTGTGCGCGCGCATGCACGTATATATTCTTTATATGAAGGATGGTTTAGTGAAGTGCACCCTATATGTTTGATAAATGACATGAATGAAAGTAAACTTGTTAAATGGAAGCTTATCAATCTTGATGATGATTAACTAAATGTCATAGGAAGACAAATGTATTAGCTACTAAACCTAAAATTATAGACTAAGGACATATACATGAGATATTGATTTGCTTAGAGTAAGGTAAATATGTAAAAGTGGTGTATTGTTAAATTGTATTATGAAAATGGATGACGACATGCCTAGACATTAAATTGTATTACAAAAATGGGGAATGATGTGTTTGGGCATTAAATTATATTGCATAAATGGTGACAATATGATTTAGTAGAAGTGATAAATAAACCAAAGAAAATTAGGTATTGATTGGGATATTCTTTCAAGATTCAGAGAGAATATTAGATGTGGGACCCATAGTAGAAGAAGCATAATTCATAGGAGCTTTAGGTACGTGTTCATCACCTTACTTCTTTTTAATTAAAGAGGTGTTTTGTGTAATTACTTTGTGTGCAAATGAAGTATGTTATGAAAATATGTACATAATGTAAAACTAAATCAGCTGCAATGATGAGGGGCTAAGATGTGAAAACTAAGTTGACTAAAATGGTGGGGGCTATGATTGTAAATGAAGTATGTTATAGGAATGTGTAAGTGATGCAAAATTAAGCCGAACATAATGACAGGAGCTATAATATGAAAACTAAACCGGTCACAATAACAGGGGCTATAATGTGAAAACTAAGCTGGTCACAATAACAAGGGTTAAGATGTGAAAACTAAGTTGGCCACAATAATGAAGGCTAATATGTGGAAACTAAATTGGCCATAATGATGGGGGATTTGATGCAAATTGAGCCAGCCACAATAGTAGGGGTTATAATGTGAAAACTAAACCGGTCACACTAACAGGGGCTAAGATGTGAAAACTAAGTTGGCGACAATAATGAAGGCTAATATGTGGAAACTAAATTGGCCATAATGATGGGGGGTTTGATGCAAATTGAGCCAGCCACAATAGTAGGGGCTAAAGAGAGTCTTAAGACACGAGTTATGATTATTGAAATGGATCAATAGATAAATAATTGATGGAATATTAATCAACACATAAGAGTGGTGGTATAATAAAAGGAGACGAGGCTTATTATTTTATGAAGAGAATGAAATAATTTGGAAATATAGTATAAATTAAAAATGTTTGTGAAAGGACCTTTAATGTTATGTTATTCCTAAAGTCCGGTAAAACTATTAGTTGAAATGGATACTTGAATACTTATTCTGTATTCTATATTTCTATATGTTTTACAAGCATATCACATCCATCACCTTTACCTTGATATAGTACTCCATATACTTATCAGTTATTCCATACTAGATGGGATTTTAATGATATGTACATAAATGTACCATATATACTTAAGATAGTAAAACCACATGGATTGTAAGAAAAAAAATAAATAAAGGATGACTTTTTTTATATTTTATTTTAGGATGTTTATATAAATTCAAAGAAGTATTATGATCTTGCTATTTTGTATGTCTATTATGTATAATTATATATTTTTTTTATGGAATTGATGGATGGTGAGCTTGAGGCCACGTTTGTGTCAGTAATTTGAGACTTGATTTATTTTGGGAAGGGCATTTGCACAAGAGAAATTATGCTGATTTTTTTATAAAAAAATACAGTCCATTTTGTAGTAATATAATCATTTGAAATGAGAAAATTATTTTATAAGATTCTAGTCCATTACATGATAAGATACATATGGTCTTGTACATAGCATTACATACATGATGGATCATATAAAGGAAGCATAAGGTATCATTTTCATCCTATCTCTCTCAATTTATGTCTTGGGGTATGTATCCTTGAAGACACGTATTCCTGACTATATAAGTGAGTATCATCTCTTAGATTCTTCCATGTTAAACTATTTTAGCATCTTGTTTATGTACATAGATTAGGACAATCCAAGCAACATTTTAGACCCATCATTACAGATATTTATTCATAGTATATAAGTTGTTTCTCCTATATCCTTTAAGGATAAATTCTTGAACAACCAGATCTGTACTAACTAGAGTAAATAAATATCATTTTCTATCAATAATATGTTATCTATATATAATATTAGAAAAATGTCTCCAATTCCACTAACCTTTTTATAAATTCAAGGCTTATCCATATTTTTGATGAAATCAAATTGTTTAATTATCTCATCAAAACAAATTTTCAAACTTAGGTCCATAAATGGATTTTTTGTAACTTGAATACTTTATTGGCAAATATTTTATATTCAAAACATTTAGGTTGTGTCAAATACACATCTTTGTGAAGATTTCTATTTAGAAATGCAATTTTGACATCTATTTAACAAATCTCATAATTATGATATACAATTGTAGCAAGTAAAATCCTTATACATTTTAATATAGCTACCTACAAGAAGGTTTTATCAAAGTTAAACCTTTGTCTTTATCTGTAAATTTGGCAACTAGTATAACTTTGTATGCTTGTAAATTGCCATCTATATCACTCTTTCTTTTAAAAACTCACTTACTTCCAATGAGTTTTATCCCTTCAGGTAAATCAACCAAGGTCAACACTTGATTGACATACATAGAATCCATCTTAGATTTCATGGTCTCAAGTCATTATTTATTGTTTCTATATAGTTAGTGGGCTTATCAAGTATGAATAACTCATTATTTTTAGCTTTAATGAAAAGTTCATATCTCATTGGTATATGAAATATCATAACAAATTTATAGAGTTCTTGTGTTTCTTGAGCTTTATGCTAAACATCCAATTTTATAGCTTCATGCCTGGGTTTCAATTGCATGTCAGTTTGTGGTTCTTAAACTTCTTTAAGTTTTATTTTTCTCCTACTGCTCCTTTCAAGAACAATTTTTTTTTTCTAGAAAGGTAACATGTTTTGAGATAAACATCTCACTTAACAGATGCAAGAAATAATACATAATAGTTTCTTTTGGATATCTAATAAACTTATATTTATCTGACTTGACTCCTAACTGTTCAGATATAATACATTTCATATAAGTTTCATATTCCAAATCTTTAAGTATGATAAGTTTGGTCTCCTACCTTTATATATTTCATATGGAGTCTTATCAACATATTTTATTGGGAATCTATTTAAAAGATAAACAACAACTTGTAGGGTATAGCCCTAAAAGAAGGTGGTAGGTTTTCATAGCTTATCATGGACTGTATGATATCTAATATAGTGCAATTTCTTATTTTAGAAACTCCATTAAGCTGTGGTGTTTCAGAATCTCTTTTAGATAATTTTAAAAATCTTGGCTCAAGTATTTACCATCTCATTAGATTAAGGTAACATAATACTCTTTTTAGTTTGTTTTTCAACTTTACTTCTGAATTCTTTAAACCTTTAATTGATTCAGACTTGTGTTTCATTAAATATATGTAACCATATCTAGAATAATCGTCAGTAATTTTGTGATGAAACACCTATATCCATCTATAACACAAATTATTATTAATCCACATACATCTGTATTGGTATTAGACCTAACAATTCATTAGATTTTCACTCTTTCCAGCATTGGTTGTTTTTGTCATCTTACCTAATATACAAGTTTCATACAATTCATAATCAAAAGAATTGAAATATCCTTTTTTATATAACTTTATGATTCTTGTTTTATTGATATGACATAATCTACAATGCCATAAATAAGATGGATATTGATTACCTAATCTATTATTCTTGTTGTTTATATTGATTCTCGTACATCGGTGGACATCATGGCGACTTGGGGATTGGATTATTGGGTTTGGAAAATATTGAAAAAATAAGAGAATTGGAGTCACCACCTAGGGAAGAACAAAAGAACAAAAAGTTGTACTCTAGACTCTAGTATCCTAACCTTTCTCAAAATGTCTTTATAATTTCCTTATATGGTTTTAGACTTGTAAATTAGTTCAACAAAATATTTGTTTAGCTTGCTTTATACATGTCGATGCACGACGTCGGGCGACGGCTCCCACTTTTTTGTTTATTTAACAAAAAGGGTTTTTTCTCAATTGGGGGAAATAAAAATTTTATTGGAGTTGCCATCTAGTAATTTGAGGGAAACTAGAAATCCCAAATTAGACACTGGTCCCAGAGATTCGGGTACGGGGTTAGTTATGATTAAGAGAAGGTAAACACCACCCTTAAAACATCCTTTCAAGAGAAAGGTTATCCTTACTTGTGTGTTTTTTATTTGATTCAAATGCTATTATATTTTGGGCTTATTGGTAATTTGTTTTTTAAAATGGTTAACGTCGGTCCCTAAAAATAGGAGACGCGTTAAAAATGACATCAGTCCCAAAAAATTAAGAGACTCGTCTAAAATATTGACGTTTTAACCCTAAAAAGGAGAGTTACGTCTGAGTTACCAAAAAAAAAAATAGACATAATCCATATTTGGTATTTTAAATTTTTGACATCGGTCCTTTTCTAAAAAAAAGAGACGTGTCGACAGACAATATTCTTAGGAGACACGTAAAAAACAATGACATCAGTCCCTAAAAAATAGGAGACTTGTCTAAAATATTGACGTTTGTCCCTAAAAGGAGAGTTACGTCTGGGTTACCAAAAGAAATAATGGACATAATCCATATTTGGTATTTAAATTTTTGACATCAGTCATTTTCTAAAAAAGAGACGTGCCGACAAACAATATTTATTTATAAAAACAAAATTATTTTGATATTGTTGAGAAATAGGTATAACCATACTTGAGAACCGGGCTTTGGACCCACAAACAATGACATGATAAGATGGGTGTTGGACCCGCGTCGTTATTCCGTTTATATTTATTTTTTGGTTTTTTTGTTGTCTTTTAGCATGCGAGAAAATTTACAAGCATTTATATATACAAAAATATCAAAAATACCATCAGGAACCCCAAAAAATTACCTGAGTGCCACTGTATAGGCAAAATACTGAAATACCCTTGAATTTCTCCGAAATTTACGAAAATGCAACTGGCGGCGCGTGTGGCCCACGCGCGGTTACTGTTGGAGCGGTGAAATTTTCTGGCGAGATTTCCGGCCACAAAATGGTTGATTCTGGTAGATATGAGGGCGAGGATTCTGATGGAGGTGGTATTGACGGCCGTTGATGGCTGAAGAGGGAGAATCGTCGGTTTGAAGCTTCGGTGGCCGACGAAAATCGCGGCCTTTTTCCGGCCATATAGGGAGGATAAAACGCTGAAAAAGGCCGGGCTTTTGCTTTATTTGAGGCTAGAAACCTTTCTGTGGTATTTGGGAGGCTTCAAACGGCCGGAAATGGGAGATCGGATGAGAGAGAGAGAATCGCCGGCAAGAGGTGAGAGAGACTCCGAGAGTTACTACGGTGTGAACGCGCACATGGTTCACCGGTGCATCTAAAGGTTTTTAACCGTTGGATCGCGGTTGAACTAATCCGGCGGCTGTGATTGGCTGGATCTGCAAGTTGATCGGACGGTCCGGATGGGCTGAGGTGTGATCTGGTGTGGCGCGGTGTACCGAGAGCTTGGTACACCGGGTGACGTGGCGCAACAAGATCTAAGAGCAAATTGTTTTAAGGGCTGAGATGTATTTGAGTTTTAATAGGCGATAAGCCCTATTGTATCCTATTAAATCAAATGTTCATAACTAAATACTATTAGATCTAACGGTTATGATATTTTTAGTATTTTTCAAATTATTTTTAATAAAAATCAATATTTGTGAAGAAAAACTAAAAAAAACCTGAATAGTGATGAGGATGTAATCTCTCTTTGCTTTTCTTTCTTTTCTTTTTCTTTTTTTCTCTGACGAATTGTAACTGGCTCCCCCAACCAATGATATTATCTATTTATAGCCAATGACAGGGGACATAAATCTAATGCAGCTGGCATGAATCTGCTTTAAAGAAAAATTTCATCGTAACAGCTTCTCCGCCTACTATCGGCGCCTAGTATGATAAATTTTGTATTATTAATTTTGTTTTATTATATATAATAATAAATATTTATATAAGTAAAACTAAAAACTCAAATCAGTATTAGAAAAAGCCCGATTCAACCGTTAAAAATCAATTTTAATGACCGAAAATTATGTTGAGATACTAAAAAAAACTTTCGATGGGTATCAACCCGGTGGACCGGGTTTTGAAAAAAAATAACAGTTTTGACCCAAAATAGCCTGAAACTCATTTTTTTATCCCGGTCAACATGGTTAGACCCGTATTGACCCGGTGGACTCGGTTTTGGTCGAAAATAAAGGTTTTGACCCGAAACGGCCTGAAACTCATTTTTTACCCTGGTCGACATGGTTTGACCCGTATTGACCCGGTGGACTCGGTTTTGGTCGAAAATGATGGTTTTGACCCGAAACGGTCCGAAACTCATTTTTTACCCTGGTCGACATGGTTTGACCCGTATTGATTCAGTGGACTCGGTTTTGATGGAAAGATGCGGTTGACTCGAGAAAAATATATTTTTGAATTTTAAACTTTTTTTTAATTTTTTTGGATTTTTATAAATAATAATAGAAATAAAATAACATTGGAGAAAATCTTGGTAAATCCAAAATTGGGTTACAACAATACATTCTAGCAACCAAATAGAACACTCCACATTTGAATTATGCTAAAAAAAAAAGGCTATAAAATTAATAATATATATCATAATTGATATGACTTAATTGCTCCTTCATTGCCCTCCATCTATATGTACACTACTATACTTCACACTTCCATATCTTTTAGTTCATCAATGGAGAAACAAATACACTTTATACATCTGTTTTATGCTCTATTATTCTTTTTTTTTTGTACAATATTTACAAGTGAAAAACATTTTCAGTTTCTTGAAAAGAGCCTTATGAATTCATCTTTCCTGGTAAACCAACTAGTAGATTTTCTTAAGGTCAAGTCTTGATAGATTATAAAGGGCCATGTTTCCTGTCTTCCATATGAATATTTTTAATGATGAGTTTTTCAGCCCTAGATGAGTGAAATGATCCAAGAACAACAAGAACCATAAGACATAAAGAACATTGAATTTACACAAAAGGATAGCTTTAAGTGCCAAAGTATAAGTGAAGGAAAGCATTAAAAAGAAAAGAAAAACAAATTTAGGTATTTTATGGGAATAAATAAAAAATATTAAGAAGAAAATGGATTTTCTTGGGGACCATGTAACAAAAAAATAAAAAAAAGTTAAGTGGGGTAAAGTGTAAAACAAGAGAAATGATGGACCAAAATAAAATTGAGTTATTTGGGGATCAAATAACTAAAAAGAAGAAGACAAAACTTATGGTCTATAATAAGATGAGTGAATTAGAGAGAAAATGAGAATTACCACATAAAAACACTATTCATAATCTCTTCCACCAAAAAATCCCTAACCAAAAAACACAAGTAATTCTTTTCCACCAAAATCCTAGTCACCATAAAGTTTTTACGAGAATATGAGCTAAAATGTGGATAAATAAACCCTAGAAAGAACAATATTCGTCTTATCGTACCTCTCTCCCTAAAAAAACCCTAACCTTGTATTTCTCTCTATAAAGCCAAAATCTCTTTCCTTGATTTCTATCACCTCTTACCTCTATTTTTGACGAGACCACCGTTTTTTTCTTTGTCTTTAAGCCCTCTATAAAATACCCTAATCAATTTAAACAACAACTCATGTATCATCATCAATTGAAGAGAGAGAAAGAGAGAGAAAACATCACAAAAAACTTCTCTCTTTGATTTATCTCCTTGACCTCTTAATCAAGAAAAGCCACTTCCATTCTTATCCTTTTGAAGAGAACTACATAGAAACATAAGCCATATAACCTATTAACCTTGGTGTGAGCATATCTAAAAGTTTCAAATCAACCTAATAGATAGAAAAGACCATCGTGACTTTCTAAAGTCGTATCTCCTCAATCGGCATGATATGACATAAGCCACCACTATAGGATGAAGAAGGACAACCTGGTGCACCCAATAAGATCCTTCACATGATGGTCAAACACCAGTGGCATATAGAAACAATGTGTCAAGGTTGACATATAAATCTTTATTCTAAAATTATAGACCAATGTTAAATTTTATTATTAAGAAGAAAAATAAATTAAGAAGGAAAATTTTATTATTGGGATGAAAAATCCTTAGAAAAATTTAGAAGGGAACTCCAAATAATTAAATATACAAGTGCGCACAAATAATATCAATTGTCGCTGTAAACATCGTGTTTAATCGCATAATTGTTTTAATTGAAAATGGTGAAAATTCTAAGAAATCTTTTATTATGATTAAAGGTGAAGGTTTTTTCTCGCGAATTAGTTTAGAAATACCAGTGAATTTAGTCAAAAGTAATGTACAAAATATCGGTGGCCGTATTGTTTACTTAAAATAATATAGAGGAAATTAGTGATGGAATTATCGTAAATAAGTCAAAATTCCCTTCCCCTTTTCCATTTAAGGCTGTGACCAGCCATGGAAAAAGAACAATATTTCTTTTTTTTTTCGTTCCAAAATACATGTTTGTTCTTCAAAATTTATGAGCTTATGGGGTGATTATGAGTAATTATTAGTGGAGAAAACAAAATCAAAGAGGAAATTGAGAGAGGAAACAAGTTTAAGAGTGGAGAGAGAGAGAGAGAGAGAGAGAGAGAGAGAGAGAGAGAGAGAAGCAATTGTGATGAAGAAAGAAGGTATAGAGGAAAAACTTGTCAAGGAATCCATTAATTGAGTTCTAATTAAGCTGGTAAGAAGTTTTTTACCATTTATTTTTCTTGTTCTGATGGGTTTAGTATGGGTGGATGAAAAACCCTTAATTTTTCAATTCTAGGATTCATGAAAAATTATTGGGGAAAATCACACACCTAGGCCACTTATATGGAAAGTTTTTGGGAAATGAAAAAATTGATTTAAATTTTATGGGATAGTATGTTTATTTAATGTGTAGGTATGAGTAATTGTGTTGAGAAAGATTTTTTATTGGATATGCGAATTACATGTTTCATATTTGTTTTGGGAAAGTTATGGTGTGTGACACGACCAAAAGATTGATGTCTTCTCCCAAGTGCAGGAGTGTCGAAGTAATAAATAACCCGGCAAGACCGGGGTCGAACCACAGAGAGGTTAATTGTATAAATTATAAATAACAATGCAAC
>Ga0307513_10000171_pt1 | contig 93948 bp, 135 predicted proteins | sample 15_EM_MG_FD_202174 | JGI IMG/M metagenome (GOLD analysis project Ga0307513, IMG submission 202174) | Populus trichocarpa ectomycorrhiza microbial communities from riparian zone in the Pacific Northwest, United States - 15_EM | ecosystem: Host-associated > Plants > Roots > Unclassified | place...
AGGGGCGGGCTCCCGATTCGGTTCGCCCCTCTCGGTCCGACCAATGGGGGTGCGTGACGCCTCGGATATGATGAGAGGCCCTATCGGCCAATCAGAAATGCTCATCCTTCCCTTATGTATATAGATGCGGACCCGGCATCGCGATCGAAGCTAGATGCGGTCTAACAAACCAGTGACTCGAGTTCTACAAAAAACCAATTCGGTCTGACGGAACTCTCCCGGAACGACTTGTGACTCATGAGGCCGGTTGGGTCCCGCCGACTATAAATCCAGGCTATCCCTGCCCAGGGGGTACAACGCACATTCCATGACGACCCCCACTCAACTAAAATCCCTCAAGCAGGCCCTCTCTTTTGATCGTCCTCCCCTCTGCAGTGGGGCCATATCAACGTCTCGGGAAGGGTTCTATCTTTACTACGGCAAGCACAACCCAAGGTAGGTTCCGCCACCGTGTTCGTTTTTTTTTCACTGGTGACATCGGTTTCGTAGATTCATTGATTTCGCCTCTGCGGCGCCGGAGGACCTCGACCTCCTCACCGCAGCTTGTGACCCCGCCACATTTGGTCACGGGAACAAAGACGTCTACGATGAATCTTACCGCAAAGCTGTCAAAATGGATGCTTCCGACTTCTCTGCCCAGTTCAACCTCGCAGGTTCAGGTTTGATGAAAATCGTCGAGGACCAGCTCCTCCAAACTCGAATGGAGAACGCGTCCATCAGGGCTGAGGTGTACAAGCTCAACGTTTACGGTTATTTCTGTCACGATGTGTGATTGTTCGCCTTTTCTTACGCCTGCGTTCATGTAGGCAAGGATTCGTTTTTCAAGGCACACAAGGATACACCACGAGGCACAGACATGGTTGGATCGCTTGTGGTAATATACCCCACTGCTCACGATGGAGGGGAGCTCGTACTCCGTCACAAGGATCGCGAATGGAAGTTCGATGCCAAGTCCCTGACATCTTTGTCTCCCTCCCCTTCCCTCGCATACATCGCATTCTACAACGACATCGAGCACGAGGTTTTAAAGGTCACCAGCGGGTGTAGAGTCACCGTGACCTATAACTTGTATCTGGTCGATCCTATTTTCAAACTACGAGCCCCCTCTATGGCATCAAACATCAAGACCGTCTCGAACCTGCAAACTACGCTCTACGGACTATTGAAGACTCCAGGATTCCTTCCCGATGGTGGGATACTGGGGTTCGGTCTCGCCCACCTCTATCCCATTGCTTCCGAAACAAGGCTTCAGGACTTGGCGAATTACCTCAAGGGCGAGGACGCGCACGTTTACCGAGCATGTCACGAACTCCAGCTAGAGACCTCGTTGCAAATGATTTATGACGACAGCGAGAGAGGCTCCGGATATGGTATCATGTTGGACGAGGTTATTCACGCCCTGGAGTACAACTGCGAATCCGCGACCTACGAAAGCACCCTGCGGGAAATGGGTGGTGTGTCGGTGAACAAAACCGAGGTTTCCACGGACGATGATTTATACTGGCCCCCCAAGAGAATGGAACACATCGTTTGGGCCTCTCAGTTCAACTCCAGAAACCAACTGATGGACATGCGTACTGTGTATGGAAATGAGCTTTCATACGGGTATACCTACTGTAGCCCTTGCATTATCGTTCGTATAGCTCCTGCTAGTGACCGCGTGTAGGTCAGGTTATAGATGTGTCTGGGCTTCCTTATCTAACATCAATGGGACAGTTATCCGACTGCCATATGTGGTACCACCATAACTTCGGTAGTCGATTACAGAAACGTGAGTGTTATGAACCTTCAATCAGAGACTAGATCCACATATGTTTGAAGAACTTCCGAAATGGACCATGGATGCGCCCCCCGAAGTGCTTATGGTACTTCCACTCGTTCCAGGCGCTTGCAGGAATTTCATGGGGCCCGTGGTATCTGCAAAAATCTACGTTGTATCTCAGAATGCGTTTCGTTCAAACATTTCAGCTCAAACCCTACGTACATTAAAGTACTAAAAACCTGCGGTTCAGGCTCCAATGATCTCTAATATTTTGTCCACTGCTGCCCGCTTCCCTCCAGCCTTTCTACACAGTTCTCCGACTTGCTGTGCTCGCGTCCTAAACCTCTCCGACTCTATCCCTGGCCTGACGAGCCTTGCAACCGCAGCGCCAAATTCGACGGTCTCGATATCAGGTGCAACGTTCTTGTTGCCGAATATGCCAATTCCTCGGTATTCTGCCCGGGTAGCCATATCGTATAGGTCGAACCATTGGGCGAGCATGATTTGGGGTATACCCGCACTTTCAGAAAAACATCAGCCACAGCTAACGTTTATGCGCATGCCATGAAACTCACCGAGCGGCTTCGTAGTACGAGTTAGCACCTCCGTGGTGGATAGATGCAACCACATTTTGGTGGTTCATGACGGCAGATGGGTCCGCATGGATCCAATCTACAATTTTGAACCTTTCTCGGTCTTTGGGATGAGTCAACAGTTCCTCTATCAAGTTCTCAAACTTATCCTTCCCAGAGAGTTTCCAGAAAAACTGAACTCCGGAGTCGCGGCCGACTGCACCCAGGAACCCCTTGATGACCGCCCGGACTTGCAGTTCGGTATAGTGGTAATGGGTGCCCATGCACATCATTACCGTTTCCCCCCGGTCGAGCCATTGCGTCAACTCTGGATCTGCGACTTCGATGGGTGTAGCATCCAAAACTACTGGACCGTACAGTCCAATGGTGTCAGGGATGAACAGAGGGTAATCAAGTTCGCGGATCCCGGGCGAAATCATGTGGATCGCGTGAGAGAGTGGAGTATCCATAGGCAATCTGCCGGGGAGGCCGCGCTCATTCCGGTACTTGATGAGGTCGTTCAACTCCCGAGCGGTTACGATCAGGTAAATCAGCCTAATACTGATCCATATGTTCAGCAGGAGCGAGGACCAGGGGACCGGGAATGGGATTGCGCTCGCTAGTCTGAAAATGGTATGTCGGTCGGTGGAAAACTATGGTGGGGAGGCACATACCCCGGGTAGTACCAGAAGCCCCTCAGCCACGGCTGAAGTGTCCTTGTGACATCCAGAGGCGTGTTCGGGCTATTCACCACAAACTTCTGATCGAGCGCGATGCATGCATCCAGCCCAGGGTTGAAGATAGCATCCAAAACAACCAGGTCTGGCTGAACTCCTTCGACCACATTCTTGCAACTCTCGTATATGCGCATATACTCTGATTCGAATACTTTGGTGACTGATCATGGTGAGAGAAACGCGTTGTGACGAACCTTCACCACCCCAGACCGTTAACGCAGGTACAAGCACCCGGTCATGGAGGTCCCAACTCTTTGTCACTGGGAGATGTTTGATAGACTCCCCTGTCAGTCCCCGCGAAGCCATCGTATGAAGCATGTCTGTACCATCCAAGGGATGGAATCTGATCGCTTGGCTGAGCCCATGTACGCGACGAGAAAGAATCGGAAAAGATGCGACGTGTACTTGAACGTGCGGACGTGTCAGGAGTTCAAGCGCGAGAGCCAGGATGGTGTTTGCTTGGCCGCTTTCTGCGTGTGTGAAGAAAAGGATTGTTCTGGTTGCGGGTTCGGTACGTTGGGCAGTCATTCCGTCGAGTATCTGGGATGCGGGTGGAAAAGTCACGGCAAGCTGGGGTGGTGAGAGTGTCGGCCAGGTCTCCGCTGTCAGGCAGGTTGATCAATCCTGTCACCCTGCGACATGTATGACCTGGCGGTTGACCCATCCCAGTATCTCGGCTACCCCGACCGACACACTTAGATGACCCCATTGTTTGGCCTGGGCGGGGTGAGGGAGTTCGGGAAGTCTGTTTCGGGTTATTGGTGGGTAAAACGCCTCTGGGGATTCCCTCGAGTTGCACTTGATTGATCCAAACACATGACCAGCCACACAATCCACGCGAGCCAAACTGCAGAGGGTGGCAGCTCCCGGCTTATACATTTGGCCTACAATAGTGGGCTTGCGCGTGCCAATCAGCGTCGATACGATGACCGCTTACACACACCCCTTGCGAGAGGCTTTAAATGCCTCCATCTCTTCCGGACGGTTCGCGGACACGAAGATAATCCTACACTCGCGAAAATACTCCTCTGGCACCGTTTATGGGCCTAGGGCACTATATGCCAGCAGTCATGTACTGAAAACCGTCTCGTACTTTAGCGATCGTGAGTTCTCCAACTTTTTTAATGGATAGCAAGGGAAGTAATCTCTTTGAAGTACTTTCCGGAACGTTTGCAGAAGGAGAGCCGAAAGATCTCTCCCAGCCCATCGATGAAAGCGAATGCGCTGAAAATTACGGCTATCACTCTGACAGTGATCTCGAGGACGACGACGTTGACGTGAAAGCAGGGGGGACATTGAATAAGACCGCCACCCTCAGGGGCCACCCATTTGACCCTTTTTGCTTTCCTATAAGTGACGAGACCTCTACCTACGGTCAGCACAATGAACTCGCTGGGAAGGGAAAAGTCGTCAAGGTCCGAGACATCGCTTTCGTCACGTATGCCTTCTCTGATCCATGCCGCCACACTGCTGATGATTTAACAGATTTCAAGCCTTTTTACTTTATCTATACACGGGTTCCATCAAGTTCGCGCCATACGGATCGGAGGAGAACCGCAAGTCAAGGAGTGATGAGATCGTTTCCTTGTCAGAGGACTCGATACCTCGGCCATCACCAAAGTCGATCTATCGTCTCGCAGATAAGGTCTCCCCCCTCCTTCGTCGTGAGAATACTGGAGTGATGTTTCCTTCAGTATGACATCCCTCCTTTGAAAGTGCTCGCCTTGGACTGCATCAGGGATGGCCTTCAGCAGTGTGATATCGTGGAAGAAGTATTCAGCGAATTCTCGTCGAAGTAAGCCGTCAATTAGGGCTTGTATCGAGGCCATGGGCTGACGAGCGGACATAAACAGCTATGAAGACGTTAGGATAATGCAAGTTAATCACCTGGTATCAGTCTTGTCCAGTACAAACGAGGAGTCCGCAACAAAGCTGTGCGAGAAGATTGACGAAAGGATTGATAGCTATGCCAGTGGAGACTTGGACCACGCGGTGGGCGCTATCACCCTCTTGTGGAAACTTTCGAAAGGGGACGGGCCCTCTCCCGCTTCTCCGGTTGCCACCAGCTCTGTTAGTCATTCAACCCCAGCCTTCTCTCACTACTAACTCTTCCACTCACAACCAGAAACGGTGCGCTTCTAGCCCTGCAGACCGGAGAGCTTTTGAGATGGCATTGATCAAATCGATCCGTGAAGGCATATTCTTTGATAGGAAGTATTGGACCAGGTATTCGAAAACCGCAAAGGCCTTACGACCATTGTACATCTCGAGCACCGTGGCCGACAAAAAATTGTCGTATATTAACGGTAGTGAGTGGCACGGTTCCGCTGAATCTGGAGTTTCCCGCTGACGATCGCCGTGCAGTGGTAAAACCGCTTCGGGAGGACGAATGTCTCGACTCGGACAGCGGATCTGAGGACAGCGACTGTGAGAGCCACCTAGAGCATGGTTATGCGTCCACACCGGGGGATCAAGTCGATGAAAAGAAAGAATCAGATCGAGAATCCCTCCCGGTTCTTGCCACCGGATCGTTCGCTAGGTACGTGCAATATCATGTGGTGGCGGAACCGGAATTGCTGACTCTGTTGGTAGCTGGAGATCGTTGTTCTTCTATTTGTGCACGGGCACGATAGAGTTTGCACCTCTCAAATCCCAAGGAGCCGATGTGCGTGCGCAATACGTGAAAGAGGAGACGCAGCCGGACAAACCTCCTCCCTGTTCACCTAAGGCAATATATTCCCTCGCGTCTGCAGTGAGTTCCCGTGTCCATGTACATCGTGTTCCCGACCGTTTTGTTCACCACTCCACGTCTAGCTTGATATCAAACCTCTCCGCGACCTTGCGATCAAAGACATCCAGTCGAAAATTATCTCTTCAACCGTTGTCGATGAGCTCTTTTCAAGCTTCACTTCCAGGCGCGTGTCCTCACTTATTGGATCCATCCCCATAATAATTCGTCCGTCAACTGGCAACAGGCAAGACGAAATCATGAAAATGGAGTGCGAGATATTGTATGACAAGTTCAACAACGACACTACTACCGCTGAAGGGGTGGAGCTCATCGAAAGCATGCAGAATGGCCGTTCAGCACATCGCGTCGGCGCATTGAAGGCTGGATTAAGGCGAGGCCTTATGGGTAGTGTCTTCCTGCGCTGCCCCAAAAGTCGCTGTTCTATGTACAACAACACCACTCCTTATCGTTCTCTTGGATCAAGCTTAAGGTGCATGCAAAACCACTCCAGTGCGCCTTATCTGGAGTGCGCTGGTTGTGGGACCTCCCGAACCGATGCGGATTCTATCTCATGTCGGGATTGCAAGAAGCGATTCAGGTAGGCCACCAACCCTGGTCACCCTGTTGTCGCCGCGTCGAAGTCCCTGCTCATACCAACCGGGTGTAGTCACTTGTAATTCATCTGTTGCGCTAGCGTGTCTGTGTGCACTATGTAACCGAGTAGATTCACACCAACTATGGGCGTACGTCGTTGATTCAATGTATACTGCTCAAGCAAGTCCGAGTTTCTTAGCTCTATCCCTCGCGATCAATATAACCTCTCCAACTGCTCTCTCCAGTTCTTTCAACCACTCCATTCCTCCCATCTGTACCTCCACCTCCACCTCTCCCGCCGACGGACTCTCTCCCTCCTCCTTCCACTCAGGCCCCCGCGCGTTCTCCATACCCAAAACTCTTTCCATCTCCTCCATAACCTCCGTCCTCGTCCTTCCATTCACGAACGTGATGTATCTCAATCCCTGATATCTCCCCTCGTACACCCCATTCAACCACCCGAGCCTCTCGATCACCCACGGCGGCGTGAAAAATCTTGCCTGTTCGGACGCGCTGAGGGCCGAGAGTTGTTTGGGGTTTTGTTCACCGATCCGAGGGTGTCCCGAGATGAAAGAGGATTGGAGAGTGGGCGGCCACGACCGGATTACGGCGGCGGAGCGGTCGATGAGGTCGACGTAGGATATGAATGCTGATGAGGACGAGGCGAGTTCCGGGACGAGGTGCTCATCGAGGACCGGTGAGTGCTCGAATAGTGTCGACACAACTTTCTTCAACACGCTCCATCCATCATCTGGAGTACTCTTGCGGATCTCGTCGAGAGGTGGGAGTTGCACCGATGGTGAATCGGCCATCGTCCGTTGGGGCGTGCGAAACGGAGTCGGTGCTCGGAGCCATTGTCAAAATGTCCAGAAGATGAGGGTCACAACAATGAGATGACGAAATACGAGATTTCATTGTATTGTACATTCTGGTGTGAGATACAAGTAGAGAATAAAGCTAGTCTGTGTAAGGTAACGGTAACGGATCCCCTCAACGAGGGGTCTACTCCGGATCCGGTATCCCTACGTCGATGGAAATATATGATACATCACCTGTAGATGCGGGAAGAACTAGGTATTACAACAAGAAAGACACTGTGGGTTGTTGGCTGTACATGTGTTGGCGTGATGAAAGATATGGGGGATGGTTTGTGTGTCGATGTAGAGGATAGCGATGCGAAGAAAGCAGAGCGAGATGGTCGTGAGGTCGTGAAAGGTCGTAAACACCCGAGCAGGAGTCGATACGTGGTGGAGAGAGAGAGAATCTTTCTAGCCTTTCACCTTCCGGTGTATTTGCACCCCTCGAAATCCCCGAATCCATCATTCCTCGCGTACTCCTGGCTCTTGACAAACTCCTCCAGCTTGCACATGTCGTCATCACCAGCACCACAGAATTCCAATGGCTGCCTGGCATCGTTCACGAAGATCCTCACGTATTCTTCCTTGTCCTCGCCGTAATCAGTCACCCCACCCTCTACCATCCAATCCCACCACCTCATGGGTCGAGATCTTGAAGCGGCGATGGGTGGCGAGCGATGTGAGCAAGACAGTTTCTCAACAGTCATGTGACCGGAAAATGGCACCATCTTGGAGGAGATCCATGTCCTATCCTTAACGATCCTCGTGGTATCGAGTGGGCCATCGGTTTGGTTGAACAAGCCCATGGCGACAAAAACAGCAACCATCAAGTTGTCATGCGAGAAATCGATGTATATCGTCCGATTCAGTGGAAAAGTTTCAGGTGAGGAAAGTAAGGTGCTGTTGGTTTGCAGGCCGTGGTGCGCGGGGGAATTCGTGAGACGCCCGATGAGCTCGTTGATGTATCCGACGCCCTGAACGGCTCCCAAGGAACTCCCGTAGCTATCAAATGAACAATTAGCAGGGCGCCGGTAATGGGAAGACATGGTGCGCACCCGGTATTGTAGAACTTCTCGAGGTCCCCGGCGTACTCGTAAATCTCGAAGTCTTCCTCGGAAAACAAGGAACAGAACGGACTAAGTCTTTCCTTGACGATGGTATCAAACGGGCAAAGATGCATAATAGCATAAACGTCCCGGGGATTGAGGCTCGCACCCGGAGCAATCGAGTTGAGGCGAGCGGCGATATGTTGAGCAGCAACATCGACGAACGCATTCAACTCGTCCTTTGGCCCCGCCGTACCAGGACACATCTTATTATCCAACGTGTCGTTACTTCCGGGCTGAATTTCACAGGCGATCTGAGCTTTTCGTTCAATACCCGAACCGCAAAATTATGACCAACCGTTTCTGGGATGATCAGATTGATTTTGGCAGGGTATTCTCCTTGACTCGCTGCTGAGAAGCCTATAGGGGGGATGATCCACATACTGCCTACAGTTTGGAAGACAAAATAGAGACCTACCATGGGTCCAGTTTCGGGCAGATAGGACGACTCGTTTGGAACCGGAGGCCCTCACGAAGGGAACATCACCCTCGGCAACCAAACTCCGATAACGCTTAAAAGTCTCTTTTCCCAAAGCGTAAGATCTAACCGAGAGAGAGTAAGGTGAGCATTCGGAAACCAAAGGGCGTCTAGAGTCCGACGTACTGGTCCGCACCGTATTTAACCAAGTCGTTCATCCCAAGATCGTAATCATAATTCTTCATGAAATCCAGCTTGGGATCATCGTAATCAGTGGCAGCTTGAAGCTTTTCGAGGGCCGCCAAGATTCTCTCGGTTGCTCCGGAAGTTGGGTATCGTGCCCCGTGGCGTTGAAGCTATAAGAGGCTACGTCAGAGTGACGGACGGAAAAGGATCGACGATGAGATCGATCGGAGGGGGAAAAGGAACTGACTATGTTAACTTGAGACACGACGCATCCATCTCTAGTCGATCCTTCAAACTTGCCCGCAGGATGGTATGGCGAATAATATGCCCATGACCCTACGGCTACCGAGGCCAGTTTGTCGGATCCCAACACGCCACGAGTGTGATATGCTGGGAACCTTGCCGGCGAAGAAACGACGTCGACGAAGAGCGAAAGCCCGGTCAAACATGCGGCGAAGAGGGCGAAGAGGGCGACGCGAAGTTTGATTTTCTCCTCTGGAGACAACTCTAGACTGTGGGATACTTTGCTTCGGCCTGGCGCGAGTGGAAGGGCAGGTGTGCCGTAGTGGGTGACCATTATCAAACCAGTCGACGCGTCTGATCGTCACAGGGGGGCGTGAAGGGGACAGCGGAGAGGTATAGAGGAGGGAGAGGGAGAGGGAGAGGAGACAGGTTATCTCTTCAGGGGACCATCTCACTCGTCTATTTTGAGTTTTTCCGCCATCGCCTGCGCACGTTTGATTATCCCCGATCGGGAAGACTTCGGAGGGAGTCGACGAGGGAAAGCAGTTCGATCGAAGCGGAAGGTCGTCCGAATCGACAATAGAGGCCGTAGCTGTAGTGGAGACATACTTAATAGTACTAGCCAGAATGGCCGTGGACTGATCCCAAAGATAGATCCCATGAATGTGCGTCACCGTTCCGTCACCAACGTGCGACCGAAGAATTCGACGAACCCGCTCCGAATCTTCGAAGCCCCGCGCGCTACGAGCGCGCGATCACGGTCCTATTCGGCGAGCAAGGCGGATGTGCGTCATCTGTACCATTTCGTGGGGATCCCAGCAATTAGTAGTCGGGTCCCCTCGTGATTTGTGTCCTTTGTCGACATGTGAGCGTTCAAAAGGGGGCTGTGGGTCGGGCCCGTCGGACCGCCCAAGTGAGTCCGACGTACAGCGAACGGCCCTGGAGGCGGCGATTCTATGTTATCGAAGTTCCCCGTCACAGAAATCTGTTTGCATTACGCCATACGGTCAGCAGGACAAACCCTCGTCGCCAGAAAGTGGAAACTCTGACCTTAACTCCGGTGGTCACCTGCGAAAATCAGATAAGAGTCTCGCGGACGAGAAGCTGGTATTGTAAAAAGCCGTTGGCAACCCGTTGTGTGGTGGTCGTAAGGGGGTAACGCGATATCGCCCGGCTCGATTATCGGCTGGGTAGATATGAAGCCTCCCATTCAGCTTTATTGCCCCCAATGGATGTCATTTCCGGCAAGCGCGAGCCCTGGCGTCCATCGCGTCCTATCGCATCGTTTGGGCTGGCATTCGCGGCGATGCACGTGGGAGCAGAGCTAAAATGAATTTTTTTTTTAAACGTGGGAGCAGAGAGATCGCGGCATCTGCCGGAATCTCCGCCTGCGGAACAACGGAGTCCCAGGCTCCGTCCGACACTGAAGTTTGAGCCCGGGAGTGAAACGAGGGTTCGCGCGCAAAAAGTGTGCATGTGGAGGCTTTTCGGGCCGAAGGGAATACATGCAGGCGTTGGAACCCACGAGATTGTGGTGTCCTCGGAAGTTGAAAAGGGGTACGTGCCGTGAAGGCGTAACTCTCTCTACACCAAGGCGGAGTTTCGAAGTGAAATGATTGTGAAGAAGACGGGGGAATAGCAGAATGCGGAGAACGAGACCCAAGTCGTGAAAAGCCCTGGAAATTTTATTGACCATTGAATGAAAAATGGCACCACATGACATAGGTGTTTCATAAATTTTTGCTTATGTTCGAAGCCCTCTCCATCAAACCCTTCACCCTCCTGCTCAGCCGTTCCGCCTCGACCTTCCTCTCCCATACCTGGTGTGCCGGCATCTTCTTCCTCGGAACCCACCCTCTCCCAACCGTAACAACACTCCCGTCTTCCAATTTCTTACTCCTACCCCTATTCGCGTCCGTCGTGGAGAGATCCACGACTCGTGGGGACGCCGAGAACTTGATCACGTCCCTGTACAGAAGTTTGGTCTCGGTGGCGAGTGAACGTAATGTCGGAGGTGGTTTCGACTTCGCCTTTGGGGAGCCCTCCAAGTCGAATCCATCGCCGTCTTCATCCGTATCGGAGAACCCAGAAGGTTCCAATGGCGGTGTCGGAGTACGTGACAATGAAGAAGGAACTCGCAATTCTGGAAGTGCCTGCATCTCGTGCAGCAGGTCTTGTCCCTTGAGATACGAGTTTTCCATTCGTAAGAACCGAACAGTCCCGCGGTACGCCTCGATCTAAAGAGTGCAATGTAAGGTGTTGGTTTTTTCGCAAGAATTCATCGCTCACCTGTTCCAGTAGGTAGGAAGTCTCAACATTTCCTTCCACCTGTAGCGTCTCCATCTCCGTAGGCTGAGCAGCGGACGCTACAAATTTCGACTCCTGTGATCAGCCTCTGATACGGAACTAGGAGAGTGAAACCAACCCTGTCGTTCGGGATTGTTTGCCAGCGCCTTCAGTTTCATGTTGTCCTGTTCAAGAGCATCCAAGTCATGTTGTAGCTGGTCGATAGCTTCTTCATACGACCTCTCCTGTTTCCTGGCCTTGCTCAACTCCGTTTCGAGATCATTGATCGTATCAGCCTGCTTCTTGACTGTCTCCATCCTCCTCTCCATCAGCTCGATCTTGACGGAGGACTCTTGGATGTTCTGATCCTTCGACTTAAGATTCCTGACGAGCGCCTGGATTTCGTCGTTGAGTTGTACGACCCTTCTTTCAGCTTCAACGTTGACCGCCGCCCGCGCTTTGACCTCGGAAATACGAGTGACCCACGGTGGGGTTCCGGTAACTAGAGAATGTCCGAGTTCGAAAGCGTAGTCCGGTGGAGATAAATTGGCACTACGTACTCTTCAGCATATTTCCGGATTCCATGGTTAGGGGAACGAGGGCGTTCGCCTGCTGCAAAACATCTGCGATGTAATCTGATACACCTTGCCAAGGCGAAGGCGCATTCCTCCCTTTGTTGACAGTACTGGAAGCGGTTTGTCTCACGAGAGATAAAACGTGTTCGAATTGGAAGGGTGTCTTAGACCCCCGAACATCGCTCAGATACGGCATGATTTGTTGTGCTAGCAGGATACCAAAGTTGATGAGCTCTGAGAAGCTGTTGTTCAGGTCTTGGAGGTTCGACACAAGGTGAGCCTTCAGAGCGGAAGAATCTTGTAAGAGATCTTCGATTCGTTTCATCAATTTCCTGTGTCGAAGCGGTGAGATTTCGAACCCCAGTAAAACGGGAAACACACCTCGACGGGTTCTTTCCGCTTCTGCACTGGTCCAGTACCCTCTTTAGAGGAGCGTACAACGTTTCTGCAGGGTCGAAGTCGCCCATATCTAAAACCACGTCTTGCGCAGAAACGACCACCATCAAAACAAGAACTCGTCACCATCATATTCCTAAACTTACCGTCTTCCTTCATCACAGCCTCGATAGACGTCTTGACCAACCCGAGGGACGCAGCGAACATATCGAGGTCGTGATCGAACGATAACGCGTACCCTAATTCCCTCTCCCCCAGATCGAAGTCGAATCCGGCAAAGTAAGTCTCGCCGATATGATCAAACTGGGCGTGGATCCTGTGAAACGACAGATCAGCTGTGGCTGAAATGGATATGGATTGAAGAACACACTTGACAATGTCGCTCACGCACTCCATCTCCCTGAATTCTTCCCTCCTCAGAAGGTCAATATGCATGTCGATCCTCTTTTCCATTGGGGATATCTCTTGGTATAGCCTTCCGGCATTAAGGAAAGAATCTACATCGCATCGACGCAAAACAGAAGCGAATCGTTTGCAGAGTGTTGAGAGGCTAGACAAGCGACCTCTCATCTGATGAAATGTTTAACTCGAGATATAACACCACGAGAGTGAACAGGGGAACAGGAACACACCTCACAAACGCCGACAAGCATGTCCGAGACCGAACCATTTAAGGAATCCGGTAAACCGTGGGTTTGTGCGACAACGGTATTGATCAAATCCGTCTTGGCCGCCAGGCGCTGGAAGAACATGTAACAACTCGTCGCACCACTATCGCTCTCCGCGTACACATCGGGGAGATATGGCTGTGATTAGATTCAGCAAGCTATGAATAACCTTGCGATGAATAGAGGGATTTACCTGAATGATCGCCAAGAGTTCCTTGATCTCGCGAGCCTCGATTGTCTTAACCTCCAGCTCAATCTGCTTAGCATGGTTCTTAGAGGCTGTAGATTGAAGCTTGAGGTTGAGGGATAACATCGCGGCCGTCTGGGTGGCTGCGGAAGCCGACTTTTCGTTGGCGTTCTGTGTCTCGGCTCTTAGGGTATCGAGTTCACTAACCATCAGAAATACAGTCGTGAGCGACTAAGAGCTGAAAAGGAAAATAATGGACTGTACGTTTGTAGCTGTATAACAAGCTCGCGGAATCGAACAATGGTGAATTCCAAGTCCTGACAAGACTCTTCCAGAGATTCGGTCTTCGCGTCAAGTTCTCGGATGTGGGTATCCTTCGATTCTGGAGATTACAATCAGTACGATATCGAGTATCCCATAACTGCTGGATATACCAATCTCCTCGTGCAGGGATCGCTCCGTCTCGACGTGATTTTCCTCGAGCTCGTCATTAAGCTCTTTCAGAGCTTCTAGGTCCTCAATGGTGACGCGCATTTCCTCGATTTTCTAAGCGAAGGAAAGGTGAGTTTCAAGGTGGAGTGACCACGAGGAAGACCACGAAAAACAGTACCTCACTGAGCATGAGATTCCTCTCGGTCAGCTGGACGAGCATCTCCTCGGCACCGAGTGCGTCGTCGAGTTGAATTTTAAGGTCCTCGACTTGCTGTTCGGCGTTCTGGAGCATTATGAGGACAGACTCGTGAGAGTCTACAAGCGATAAGGTCAGGTCCTCCGTGGGTCAGTGAAAGGGATGCACATACTCTGAAGCTCCTCCAGGTTAGCAACATCCTTCTCCATGTCGGCAATTCTCCTTCGCTGTTCCTGGTCGTTTTCCTGTGAGACATCCCTCAACCTGGAAAATTCGTGTCGACTTGATGCGAGGGGGTCAAAGTCGGAGTGGTGCCCACCTCATCAAGGCCTCTTTCAGCCTCTCGTTTTGTTTCTCCAGTTGGATGTATACCATCGAGGATTTCGTGCCCGCATCCTTTTCGCTATCCTCTGGGCCACCGCCACCGTTCCTCAATACATCCACCTCGACTTCTATGACCGCAAGTTTCTCCTTGACCTCCTCTAGCTCACCTTCCGCAACCTCAGCCCTTTCTTCCGCCATCTCCTTGTCTAACATGGCCATCTCCAGCTGATCCTGAATTTCAACCGTCCTATTATCCCCCAACGCACTCAGCTGTTTCGCGTCAGCCAGCTCTCTCTTGGTAGCCGTCAGGTCAGATTGCAAAGATGTAAGTTTTGCTTGGAGTTTTGGTCGTAAAGCCACAAACGACTCGGCTTCGTTGAGACGGTTCTCGAGTTCACGGACGTGTCGGGCCTCGTCTGCGCGTTTTGCTTCGAGGACCCGAACCCTGGCCCGTAGTTCTTGGAGCTCTGCGTCATCTTGGACCGGTACTGGGACTGGGGCGGGTGGAGGGGCGGCAACTGGGGGCGGGGTGGAGGGCTCAGGGGATGGGGATGATGTGGTCAAGAGCTCGTTCGTGAGCGAAGACGACGGACGGGCTCTCAATCCTCTCTGTGGTTGCGGGGACTCTATAATAGGTGAACTAGAGGCGGAAGAAGACTCTGGCGGCTGAGACAGCGGAGATGAAGGTCGTTTGGACTGAAGAAGAGGTAATTTACGGGGAGTGGCGACTGGGGTCGGACTAAGTGGGCCATCTGCAAGAGTCGATTGCCTAGATAAGGAAGATTTGGAGAGAGCGGCCAACATCTGTCGTTTGCTGGGAGAGAGCAACGGTTGGCGTGGGGCACTTCCCGGACGCGAGGGACCCGGGGACGGTGGTGGGCCCATAGAAGAGGCGGGCTTGTGCGGGCTTGCGGATCGTGACGAGGGTTCGGTCGATCTTGCAGATGAAGTACGAGTGATGCTTGGTGCTTTCTTGTGCCCGAGAGTCGGCCTAGTTGCTGTTGATGCAGGTCGCTAACAGTGGGCGGGGGTCATCAGTGATATTTCTGGCGATCCGAGGGGTAAGATAGCGCACTGCTGGTTCGGAGATGACCTTGACCTGACTCGGACGGAGGAACATGCCATGGTTAGGTTTACAGGTGAAGTACTTGACACCCTGGACCGTTCCATCGTTCTTGCCAGCGGGTTCACTGAGCTCGACACCGACCCATTTGCCGGGAGAGAACGAGGTAGCGCCGTAGAAACGGACGAGAGCCTTGCCCACGGGAATCTCGACGATGCTCCCTATTACTGGCTCGGCCATCGTCGTCGCCCCGCGGTGGCAGAGAGATCCAAGCTGTTGTCGATCACCGATCAGAAGTGGACATCTCGAGGGAGCCGAGCACTTTGACCACTGGGGACGTCCTCGAGCGGCCCACTGTTACCATGGCCCAGCTTATATGCTCCAACCGAACAGCGACCATTTTTTGTCCCGTGGGATACTTGGCAAAATCCCAGGTCGGCATACGGCGCCGTCGGCAATCCCACGCGCCAATCAGAAGGATGGACCTTTTTGCGCTAGGACCTTTTTGTGCCGACTTGACGACAAAGTCAGTTCGCCTTGACCTCACTCTTGAGCACTGACCCTCGAATTCAACCCAGAGAATCACCAAAAATGCATAAAACACGTCTCCTGCAATGGGCTGTGTTACTCACTCACCCCCACGCCTTGATACCCATTCTCAATCCCTAATCCACTTTGACGATCATGAATCTCTCCTTCACTGCCGACGGCGACGTTCTCGACTCTATCATCTTTGAATCCGCCTCCGGTTCCCCTATTTATAAACTCGAAACCCCGAGGCACTCCGGGAGAGTCCTCACAACCACCGCATCGCGGTGCGATTACGCGGACGGCACGTCTTGGCCCGTCTTCCAGATCCTCTGGACCGGCACGTCCCTCGAACAAACAAGGCTGGTGCTGGATCCCACCACCCGTTCCAAATGCAGGGCGAGGGATGTCCTTCCTCGTGCCCAAGGAGGCACCACCTAGTACGTATATACATTTTCTCATCGTTCAATCCAACTCACCGTCGTTTCTGCCAGTGGTTCAATTACCATCAATAACGTCCAGTACAGGTGGAAGGCCAAGGGTACCGGATCCAAACTTGTTGTATGTCAAGTGTTATCAACTCCTTTCAGAATCAAGTTCGCTGACTTGTTTCAGCTCGTAAACAACGACACGAAAGCCGTAGTGGTCGAATCCCACCGTCGAATCACTGGGGGTGGAGGCTTCTTCAAAACCAAAACCCCGCGGTACATGAACCTCGACGTCGCCGATGAAGTGGCCGAACACACAGAACTCATCCTCTTAACTTTCCTTCTCGTCTGGAAGGAGAGAGTTAGCGAACGAACAAAATCTGTTTCCACCGATGACAGGGGCATCGCTCCCGACCTCACCAGTGCCGTATTAATAAACTCGCTCTAAACGATCATATATCCTCACGTTACGCGACCGAACGCGTCCAACCCCCAACCACTTCTGTATACATACCTAATCCGCCTCCATGTGCATTCTCGCTGTGCGAACTTTGTTGTAGAAAACCCATAACCACCTGTCTGTATTACTAGCAGCCAACTCCCCAGACATTCTGCACCTTTCTAGTATACCACATCAAACTTCGGCTTCAGGCTCAAGCCCAACTATTGCATTTGTAGTTTATCGATTTATCTCATCAGCTAGAGGCTAAAATCCTTCATGCCCCGTCGGTTCGGTATACTAAACGATAATGATGGGACGTCGTCCGTTCTGACCAAATATTCACACGCTCCGGTGATTCGAAGTCCTCAAAACCCTCACAAATTCGGTGAACCTGCTCGATATCGTCGCGGGGGCTGACGGTAAAATGTCCAGTCTCGAAACGTCTGGTTTAGGCGATCTTCCTCAAGGGAACTAATAGAAAACACATGGGTCTAGGAAGCATGAAGCAGCACGAAAGTTGTGCATATTGAATTGTATACGTCGTCGAATCCTTAAATCATGCGGCAGGGTTCTCACATTTTCGACTTTCCCTTCAATGGCTTCGCGATATTTCCTGAAGTTCAAGGATCAGCGAACGTTTTTCTGGATAAAAGGGGGTAGTAGATACCGTTTGCACTCCCTCCTTCATCTGATGAGTGGGTTAGCACGGGGCACTGGTAACCGTCAGGGTATGGAACTTACAATCGTACTGAAGAAGCCACACCGCAAAGTCATCCCATGCCATCTTATAACACCCGGCAGCGTGGGCAGCTTCCTTACAATCGGCTCTCATACGATGCGCAGCGCAGCGGGCTCGCTGAGATGTGGGAATTTCATACCGCTCACAGACGTTGTGTACCTCGCCCAACCAACTCGCACAATCTGTCCCAGGGGGGTTGTATGTCCCGACGTCCCATGATTTGACGATGGCTAGGATAGCCCGAGGTGTGAGAAGGTATTCTTCAGGAGCGGCCGCGCGACAGGGTGGCGGGTTCCTGTTCTTGTCATCATCAGGGTTATCCCCGTCGGCGATAGACTCTGCGGCTCGCTGTAAGAACTTGCTGTTGGCGGAAGTGGCCCGCGGCCGAGCGTTGGACGCAACTAGAATTCCAGCCCCGGTAGTAGCAGCCCCAGTGAGAATCGTCCCGACGGATGACATGACCATGGTCGTGCCTGCGGATTGGAGCGATGAAATGAGGACACGTGTCGCGCTAGCGTATGCAATGGACTGGTAGGTGACGACAGTGCTTCCTATACTGTATTTCAGCGTTTAGCCCCCAGTTGGGGATAAAATCTAGATGACCTGCGGCGAAACCCACGGAGCCCAAGCCCACATGGGGCAGAACGTGGGCGATAATTGGGGCCAACGCGATGCCGCCGATGATGAGGGCCCCAGCCACTCCAACCGCCCCGACCGCTGTGAATCTTGGGTGCTTCTTGTAGAACGGGAACTCTGTTGAGAAATGTTGTGACCATAAACCGTGGTATAACGGGGAAGGGCAATTTACTCTTCCACTCCTCCCGGAAATCCTCTGTGGAATCTAGGTCAGCGGTATCTTAGTGGCAGCCAACCGGATCTTACGATCAAATGCGACCAGAAAGGCCTTGAATTGGGTCCAATCCACGAGTCCAAACCTCTCTCGAGCCTCCACCAACACCCTTCGTAGCTCAATACTAAGCTCTTCCTTGATGAAGCCTACAGCACACTGCAGCCTTTGTACATCCGGGATTCCATACACGTTACAGAGTGACTCGATGGAGTGGATCCAATCCTGGACATCGGTATGTGGAGGATAGTACTCCTTGGGGCGCCACTCTTTGAGGATTGCCTTGATTGCTGGGTCGGACAGTTGGTTCATATCGTGGAGGAAGAGAAAGAGGGCAAGGGAGGCACATACCACACGCACGCAGCCCAATTCACAAAAGTGTGACTGGCGCCATTCGACATGTCACACAGGGGGCGGTAGATAATTAGAAGCCTTGGATTGAATATTGAATAATCGGGTCCATGTGAGAGGAAGATAAGGACGTTACCTTGGCTGTGCGTATAAGTTTTCAGGCCCAGATAAGCCACTAGTGGCCAGGACGACCTCGACACGCCGAAAATAGAAGACCTTAATCTCGAAAACGCGGTAGATGGCTTTGCACCTCCGCAGGCTGTGGTGAGAGAGCTCCATCGCCAGTCGACTATCTATTTCCTGCCTTTTCCAGGATCGGACTCATGCATCCTTTAGGTCTTCCCACATTGCTTCTTCCACCCGATCCCTGCCCGACAGCTCGATCGTTGGGCTAGGTGTGCATGATGAAATTGAGCCCGGGACGGGTCGTATGAAGGCGCCGGGTGTTTGAATGAATCCGTCACCCAGATACAGTTCCTCGTGTTTCACACATGGGGTGGGAATCCCCTCCGGTGGGGTCTCGACTGACAACGTGATGTGAGACATTAGATTGCCGTGAAGGCGGAATGGGGGCTTACAACGGGCTGCATCCAGGAAGGTTGAGGCGCACGCATCCAAAAAAGGTGACAGGTTGATCAGACTGTCCTCGTTGACGTGAAATGACGGAGTATGGGGGTGCGTGTGCGGATGAAAAGCACCTTGGTGGTCCAGAATCCCAGGACAACCGGCTCCTGGGCTGGTGAGTTGAAAGTGACCGCGGAAACTGAGGGAAATGATCCAATTCACGAACTCCTTGTCCAGGACTCGTTCTCGTTCCACAGGTTGGCAGCTATGGTCGGGTTGCCGAGGTTCGGAAAGGAGGACGAACGTCTGTATTCAACCAAGCAATCCGGAATTCCAGGCAAATGATCATCGACATCGTACAGGGGATCGTCGACTCTCGAGTGCGGTTACGGTAGGCGCCAAGAAACAGTGACCGATGCTCGGTTGGTCGAAATGCGCTCTAACACTCAGGGCGAGCCGATGCTGGCACCCGTGGATTCCCGACAGACCCGAAGAGGCCCGAAGTTGGAGAGGAGTGTCTTTACAATTTCGATGGTGTGGCCGACAAGTGGCAGAGCCTGGGACTGAGACCATCAGCTAGAATTCAGTCCATAGAGTTGACCGTGGTACCATTTTGCTGTGGGGATGATCGTTCGTTCCCCCGCGTCCAACTTGCCTATTCGTGACTGCCAACGGGCTCGAGCAGACGACGCCTGTATTGCATCCGGAGCGCAACCAATACGGCGCGATGCCGCGCATTACAAATTCCTCAGATCAGCCAACTCAACTGGGAATCGTTCGACCAACTGGTGGTCAATTTCCGACTGTGTATTTTTGACCACCGTTTCCACAGCGCACACGAGCACGATGAGTCATTCCACGCCCGAAGATCTGAGCCCTTCCTTTCACTTTTATCCACCATGGACGAAACCGCTGCCTACCCCATCCACGAGCGCAGCACCGTCCGTCGCTACCGCGAGCGGGCCAAGTACGACTTTGCGACCGTACACACCATTTTCAACGCCGTGCCTATCGTTCATGTCTCGTTTCTCCCCACCGACCCTTCCATCGATCCATTCCCGACCATACTCCCCATGGTTGGCGCGATGGGCAGCTTCGAAAATCCCATCGCGGACCCAGCGACCGAGCCCCTCAATTTCTACATCCACGCTCACGCAAGCTCGCGCCTCATGAAACTTCCGGGTTCAGACCTCACGGTGGACCATCCTGAGGGGTTGCCCGTCTGCGTGGCTGCCACCCTCCTAGATGGCATAAAGCTTGCCCTGACGCCCTTCAATCACAGCTGCAACTACCGCAGCGCCGTTCTTCACGGCTACGCGAACCTCGTCACAAACGAGGACGAGAAGAACTGGTCCTTGCACCTCATCACCGACGGACTCGTTCCCAACCGGTGGAATAACACCCGGGTCCCACCCACAAAAGCCGAGTTGCAGAGCACTTCAGTCCTCAGGATCACCGTAGTTAGCGCTAGTGCCAAGATCGCGACTGGCCCGGCGGGTGACGACCGCAAGGACCTCCAGAACGACGATGTTACTTCCAAAGTGTGGAGGGGCGTGTTACCTGTTTGGGAACGTATTGGTCCACCTGTAGAGAGCGAGACCAACAAGGTCGCCCCGGTGCCCGAGTATCTAAGTAGTTGGGTGCGGGAACGGAACACTTCTCGCGAGGAGTATGCACTCAGGGTGGCGTCGGAGAAAATCTAGAATTCAGGGTTACAGGAGCGATAGACTCAGCTCGGCTGTTCTCAGATTTCGTAGTGGACCCACATTCTCCATGTCCCCGTATACTTGGTACAAAAGACCAGATTCCAAGGAATATTTTGTAAACTCATAACGGGTGCCAGTTACTGTGAATTATATTGTTTTGAGCCCCAGACGACGGTTGAGATCCCGACAGTTTCCCTCTTCAAAGTTTGGGAAGTCTATGAATCCACGGAGAGTCACTCATTAAGTATTACCACGCCGTGTCAAATATATGAAGCGGAAGGAAACAACTTCACGAGCTCCCATTGCTGATGGAACCAAAGTCCAACTTCCTCGAAACCATCCTATCAGCCTTCCCCCCTCTCCCACCCCCCGACAATTTTCGTTTTCGTTTATTCGGACCAACGGCTTTCACTCCTGGGCCTGACGAAGAGGGTTCGACATTCCCATCCAACTCATCCAACGGTCTCGAAGACTGCGTCGATGGCGGTTTGGGGAGTTTCGAAGGATGGGTGGGGTTTGGAAGCGCGAAGAAATATGGGTGATCCAGAGCCTGTGATAAAGTAAATCTGATGAGTCGGAGCTCGAGCGTTCTAAGGACAACCCCAACCGACCTCCTTGGCACTTATCCTCCTCCGCGGTTCATAGAGTAAACATTTTCCGAGCAGGTTCAAACAGTCCGCACTCGCGGCAGTGAAGAGGTCCCTAAGCGGTGCCTTTTGAAATTGTCCAACGGGCATGTAGTCTGGGAGTTTTGTGTGTCCCTGTTAAGGTTGAGAAGCAGAAAGGAAAGGGTGAGAGGTTGGAAATGGTGATGATGAGGACATTTATCTTCTTACCGGCCACTCATCTTCTGTCGGGGTACCTAGCGCTCTGAATATCGTCTTGAGTTGGTCCATATCACTCTCTCCGGGTAGATACGGTATCCTGAGCATCAGTTCAGCAAATATGCACCCAACGGACCATATATCGACGGCGGTGCTGTAGTATCGGGCACCGAACAAAAGTTCTGGAGGTCGGTACCACCTGAATAAACCAACGTCAGCCCATAAACGACATACGTGGGCGTTGGTTGACAAACCTAGTGATTACCTGACACGTCATCTTGTATCCTGGATCCGCAAAATCTCTCGCCAAACCGAAATCAGCAATCTTGAGCTGACCGTTGGAGGCGACGAGCAAGTTGTTCGGTTTAAGATCCTACGGGTCCCGCCACACAGACAGAACGCCCCGGTGGTCAGTGATAACGTGTAATGTAAGCCCGTCAAGGAGATGGGGGTACCCTGTGTAAGATGAAGTTCCGATGACAGAATTCTAAGCCGCGGAACGTCATCGCGACCCAACTTTTGATGTCAGCAGGTAGGAAGACCAACGAGCGGTCTTTGATGATCAACTCCAGGTCCGTGTCGAGGAACTCCAGGACGAGGTTGAGGTTCGTCTTTGAAGAATATACATCCAGGAGCTAGATTCGGCGGACGAATGTAACCAGTTTGATGGGTCCCAAACGGCAGGTCGGATATGTTGCGTACCTCGATGACGTTAGGATGGCTGAGTTCGCGGAGGTACTTGACTTCCCGAATAGCCGACATGTCGAGGCCATCCTTGAACTGTCCGACCTTGATTTTCTTAATGGCGACTCGTCGGCCCGTGGTTTTCTCTCGAGCTGAAACAGCGATGGATAATGTTGAGGTAGAGGAAGAGGGTGTTGTATAGCGAGTGAGACTGACCCCTGTACACGACGGCGTATGTACCTTCACCTGGTGAGCGCAAGATGTTAACACCAGTTACAAGAAAACGCATAACCGAGTCCGAAACACACCAATCTTGGCTTCTTTCAACCTTTCAACCCGTTGTAAATCAGCCAACGCGTGGGCATCAACAACACATGCGCGGATACTCACCACCTCGCCTGTCTCTCAGCATTGGCCTTTTCTGCAGCGTCCATGATCCAAATAGTCCATAAACCGTCCTAGCCTACAGCCTGCTATCGATTGGTGGAAGTCTATCGGTCGGTGTCCAAATCCGTCCCCAGCAGCCCGGAAGTAATGCGTTGTGTCACGTGAGGTTCGATCATCGGCGCGTCCCTGGGCGAGTTGAACTTTTTGGTTGAACTTTGTTGATTTTTCGTCGTTCCACGGTGAAATAGCCAATTGTCCTCCGCCCCCTGCTTCTCCCTCTCACCTTCTCTCGTTCCATATCCTCTATTTAGATTGTTTGCACATTGTTATTTTTCCTCTCTCTGGCTTTCAGACGTTTTTTTGGTGGAAATGGCCACACAGCACCAGGAACCGCCCAGCAAAGCCCCGGATATCCCGGACCCGTATGAGGCTCTCGGTATATCTAGGACGGCTACGGTTGATGAAAGTGAGTGGCTCTTTTCTCAGATTTCAGCTGCTCATCCAGCCCTATTGCGTGGCAGTCCGTCGGTCATATAAGCAAAAGGTGTTGGAGACCCACCCTGATAAGCTCCCACCGACCGCTTCCGAAGATGAGAAGAATTCGGCTCAGGAGTTATTCCGTCGGGTACATCACGTCCTCCTTCCTCTCCTTGGACATGCTCTCACACCAGCTCTCCGACAAGGTCCAAGAGGCGTTCGAAATCCTGAATGACCCTGTGAAGCGAAGGGTCCGTCCAAGTCTCGCTCTTCTCTTTAGTTAAACAACGCACCGTTGACTATCTCACAGGCGTACGACATCCACCACCGACCTCTCCCAAGACAAACACCCGCCCGAGCCAACTCCAGGGCATCGACCCTATCGAGAACAACAACAACCTCTGTCTCAACATCGATCCCCATTACGATACCGGTACAGACCTCTTCTCCACCTCGAGCCAGCAAGTTCGTCCCCCCTCGCCCTGAACGTCCGCACTCTGGTACTGTGGTGCACTTGCAGCAGCTCGGCGAAGCCCAGGAACGCCGAATGAAGGAGCGTTCGGAATGGGCGAGGAAGACCGAAGAGCGTCGACTAGGTAAACTCAAGACGTACACCGCCGCTGAGGAGATCCAGAACTTGGGCCAGAAACAGGCGGCTTTGATTGACAAGATGATCCAGGACCTGTTCGCTCTCACGCCAGAGTGGGAGATACGGAGAATGAAAGCTCGGGCCGTAAGGATCCACCCCTTTCGTCTTTTCGCCAAATACTTACAATATTTCGTTCCCTCGGTAGTACAAAGCCAGTCGCGCCGGTGCGAGGGCACGTTAGGCGACGAGAGGGCCAAGATCGGGCCACGAAACCGGACCCTGTAATACAACCTATTCTTATTCCTTCATATCTTTTATATCTCTTCTATCCTTCCCCACAACTACTCCCACGTCTCTACACTGAAGCACCGCATGTCAGCACGCCGTGCGTGGATTCGTATTTGTGTGGATTGTGGACTATGGACATACCCCACTCCTCTCTTTTCGTCCTTCTCTTCAACCGTCTCTCCCTTCTCTGCTTCGCTCGTTTAACTCTTTTTCGTTGATTACGCCGAAATCCTATGTAGTTATGTACTTGTAGTACGGTGATACCGTTTTTATCTTCGCTGCTCTCCCCACATTACTTCCTCCTTATGGGTTCGCCTCCCTCTTGTTATTATTAGCAGCGCCTGCCCCCAAGCTTGTCGTTATTTCGACCCGCTGTTTGTATTTACCGGAGATCTATAGAAAGGTATCGACCCATCTGAGATTTTCCCTGCTTCGGACGGCGCGCGTTGGGTAAGAGAGCTCAGAAGTGACCACTGGAAGTTTCAAAAATCGGTAATCGGTTTTATCACCTCGCCACGGAAAACCCGGTCCACGAAACTTTAATCTTTGCATCGACTGTCCACCAATATCCAATGGTCGCCCACGGAGATTGGTGATGGATCAGGCCTGGCTAGAGTTCAACTGAACTTCCACATCATTGGGTGACCTCTCCAACCACATCAAAATCAAAACCAAGTTGTAGTGACTTCTCGTTGCATTAATGGTTACTGCTCTACTAGAAGAAACGCCAGGGACGTGTTGCGTATGCTTCCCAATACCACGCGCCCACGTATGACTGATACCGGTGCAGGAACCGGAGGGGGAGGAAACTTTTCAGTTTTCGGTGTACGCACACGCATCGAAGTCTCCGAACCCATCGTTCCTCGCGTACTCCTGGCTCCTCACAAAATCCTCCAGCCTGCACATTCCGTCACCGTCGGCACCGCAGAAGTCCAACGGCTGCTTGGCATCGTTCACGAACACCCTCACATACTCTTCCCTCCCTTCTTCATCCTCATCCTCATCATCTCTCCCATGCCGAGTCATCCGCTCCCGCCACTTCTCGGGGCCAGGCCTCGGGGTACCACGAGAAGAGTGGGCCGGACAGAATAGCCTCTCGACAGTCATATGGCCGGAGAATGGCACCATCTTAGAGGTGATCCATGTCCTATCCTTGGTGATTCTTGTGGTATCAAGGGGTCCGCTTGTTTGATTGAATAGCCCCATAGCGGAAAATACGGCGACAATCAAGTTGTCATGTGAGAAGTCGACATACATCGTTCGGTTTAGTGGGAAGGTCTCGGGGGATGAGAGCAAAGTGCTATTGGTTTGCAGACCGTGGTGTGCGGGGGAATTTGTGAGGCGTCCAATGAGCTCGTTGATATACCCGACGCCTTGGATGGCACCCAGGGGACCTCCGTAACTAACGAACAGTTAGCGGCGTGTCAGTGATGGGGAGACCGTAGCACGCACCCAGTATTATAAAACTTTTCGAGGTCCCCGGCATACTCATAGACATCAAAGTCCTCCTCAGAGAAGAGGCTACAGAAAGGGCTGATAACCTCCTTGGCAACCGTGTCGAAAGGACACAAATGCATGATGGCGTAGGCGTCTCGGGCTGTAAGGTTTGCGTCCGGGGCGCCAAGGTTAAGACGCGCAGCGATACCCTTGGCAGCGATATCGATGAATCCCTTGGCCTGATCCTTAGTATTGACCAGAGCAGGACACATGTCATCATCCAAAGTGTTGTTACTACCACGCTAGCCGAATAAATTAGCTTTCAGCGGGTGCCCGGGATTGAAAACGACCAACTGTCTCTGGTATGATTAGGTTGACCTTTGCTCGGTATAACTCTTGGCTCGCCGCTGAGAAACCTGCACTTATCCTGTTAGCACGACCGCCTTGGAGGAAGTACATACGACAGATGTCGCACCCTTGGCCCAGTTTTGTGCGGAGACGATGACACGTTTGGATCCTGAAGCTCTAATGAATGGGGCATTGTCGGTTCTAGCAATCAAACGGTTATAACGGTTGAAGGTTTCCGCTCCCAATAGGTAAGATCTAGAAGGAATAGAACATTGAAATCGTCGTCCAGGGCCCTCAACCCTACCGCTTACTGATCAGCACCGTATTTAACGAGGCCGCCCTCCCCAAGGCCGTAGGTGTAGCTTGTCAGAAAGGCGAGTTTGGTATCATTGTAATTCGCGACAGCCTGGAGTTTTGCAAGCGCAGCGGTGATCACCCTTGTCGCTCCGGAGGTGGGATAACGGGCCCCATGACGTTGAAGCTGGAAAACGGGGTGAACATCGACTAAGATATGCCGTAGGCGAGAGTGATGGCTCACGATATTGACTTGTGAGACAACACAACCTTTTCGTGTTGATCCCTCAAAAGGTGCAGCGGGGTGGTACGGCGAATAGTATGCCCATGATTCTGAATACGACTTGATGGCCGTCTCGGCTAATACGTCAAGCATGCCACCGTCATGGTTTTGCTGCAGGATCGAAGGGCCGTGCGGTGAAGATACGATATTGGCGAGGAGCGAGCCAATGATTAGGAATGTGAGGAAGAGAGCAGACAGGGTAAGACGGAGAACGACGATTTCTCGAGACATCTCTGTAGATCGTGCGGCGTCGGGGGATCAGTGGACTGGATAGACCATAACGCGTAAGTTCGGTCCAATCCTCCAGAAAGCGAGGATGACGGGTGGAACAGACGGCCCCACTGCTGTCAGAGCCGATCGCCACGACAGTGGGGACTTGGCACACGAGTCTCAGTCTGGCTCAGCCACCCTCGGGGCCCAGCGCTCATGATCATTCAGCTAGTCCCACAAGCTGGCTCTCATTCAGTTGACTCACGTCCACCCCACATAGGGGGTGGACAATGGGCGACCACATGATCTCGCAAGCAGATGGCAGCCACACTTTCCTTCTGCGAGGCCTTGAACGGGGGCATCGCCTCTGGGACGCTCGTCGACACCAAGATCATCTTGTTCTCCCGCAGGAACTCCTCTGGTAGAGTCCATGGACCAAAAGCGCTGTATGCGAGCAGCCACGTTTTGAAGTCTGTCCCCTATTTCGATCAACGTGAGCCCGCCACACCCCGTCCCGATCTTCCAGCTAGTAATCTAACGACTCTATCCTACAAGTTCTTTTTGGAACCTTCTCAGAAGCTGGATCACAGGATTTCGGCGATAGCTTCGACGAAGATGAATCCCCGAATGACTATGGTTACCACTCTGACAGCGACCTCGAAGGTGATGACGACGGGGCAGCGGTGGATGTCTTGAAGGGTGCACTGAGGAAGGCTACTCCGCCCAAAGACGCTGTGAAGGACGCCTTGAGAAAAGTAACTCCTGAAAAAGGCACCTTGAGGAGGGCATTGACCACAGATTCTTTACGCCGTCTGGGAGGTGGATCGTTTCGAATGCCTCCCCAAGAAAAGTATTCAGAGCGGGCCCACAGAGGAAAAGTCGTCAGGATCCCTGACATGGCATTCATCACGCAAGTTCACACAAATTGTCCAGCAGGATATGTCTTGCTGAGGTGTTTATAGGTTCCAGGCATTTCTACTCTATCTTTACACGGGCGAAATAGAATTTGCACCTATAAAACGAGGCGAGAATCGCAAGCGGAGGAGTGTCGGGTTGTTCAACTTATCTCATGATGATGTGCCACAACCCTCCCCTAAGTCGATATATCGACTCGCTGACAAGGTGTGTTCCTCTACTGACCCTAAAGCCTTCCTGACCGCCCACCTTCCCTCAGTACGACATTCCTACGTTGAAAAGGCTCGCTCTCTGTCGCGTCCGTATCGAACTGAAAAACTGTGACATTGTCCAAGAAACCTTCAGCAAGTTTGCATCCAAGTGAGTGTATGCGGCTCATGTGGTGACGATTAGGCTAAACGGGAGGCGCAGACATGATGAGATCAGGACCGAATGTGTCACCCAGCTCGTATCTGTGTTGATTAATGACACCTCGGCACGGTCAACGTGGGCGAGGGTTTCTGCAGTGATTGACCGCCATTCCCGAGGCGATCTTGAACATGTTACGGAGGCTCTCTCTCTGCTATGGAGTACCGTAAACCAGCGTGGTGCCGCAACATCATTAAGTCAACCTTCCGTTCGTCCATGCCATCCATGCCGGCTTCTATAACTGATCCTAATGTCTGTGTCAGTGGCAAGCCCCCACCACCAAAAAACCCACGAACTGGAAAGCTCTGAAGGCTGCGATGATAAAATCGATCAAACATGGGGTTTTCTTCGACCAGAAGTACTGGGCTAGGCACTCGAGGGATGGTCGTGTCCTAAAACCTATTTACTTCTCGAGCCTGATCCTTGGGGATGTACTCCGGCCATGTACGTGGATGTACTGCATTAGCGCAGGCATTGGTGACTGAATCGAGATTAAGGCATAGTGCACTCCAACGGCCAAGACGTTGTAACGAAAGGTCCGACGGGGAAGATCGATCCAGAAAGTGACTGCGAGAGCGACTCCACGGGGGCTGAGGAGGATACGTCAGCGCTTTGGCAAGGCCGCAAGGGAGAGAAATACGGTCAAGTTCGTGCAACTCTTTCCCCTGGATCGTTTGCTGCGTGAGTTGGGTTTTTGTTCCTTTCGCCCGACCAAAGGTTAATAGTTGGTTTTGATTTTATTTTTATCTCAGTTGGAGATCCCTTTTCATTTACCTGTGCACAGACGAGATCTTGTTCGCCCCTCTCGCCTCACAAGGGGCGGACTTTCGCCTGGCCTATATCCTACAGAATGGATCGTCTACGCCTCCTTGTTCACCGAAGACTATTTATGTTCTCGCCAATTCGGTGTGTCTATTTCTCAAAAACCAACCGTTGCAGCATGACATTGAATCCATTTCATTCGAAGCTAAACCTTCAACCTCTCAAAGACCTTGCCTTGAGAGACATCGAAAGCAAGCTATCTGAGGATAATATCGTCGAGGAGTTCCTTTCTCATGTCAGCTTCACGTGAGGTTCCATTCAGACTGTTACGGGGACCATCAACAGGCTAATGGACAGTGCCTCTCAGTCAGCGGGAGATCTTGAACATGGCGTGTAGGTTGTTCTTTTCAAGGTTCAGTACTCAAGCCACCATCTCTCGTATGCAAGAGAGAATTGCAAGCATCTGTGCAAGTCGTTCGGCCCACCAGGCTGACGCGTTCAAGATTGGGCTACAAGCAACCATCGATCTCAAGAAACGGGACAGCCTTGTTGGAACGGGTTGTGTCATGCTACAGTGCCGGGAGCGCGACTGCCCAGGAAACACGGGTTACACGTCCTACTCACTGGATGGTGTTGAGAACAACGAGTTCTGCCAACCGTGCTACAGGATTGGTCGGACATGTTTTCTGGTTTGTACGGGCTGTGGGCACGAGCGAATGGGTCGTGACTCATGGTGTCAACACTGTGATAAGAGGTTCGGGTTGGTAGTGTCCTCTCCTAGGTAGCCTCCTCACACCCAGCGGTTAGTAATCTCAGTATCTGCAATACGCGTTCCCCCCGTGGCGGATGGGCTGCAAGGTAGATAGCGTTGGACCTGCAATCGAGCCAAAATATGATCAGGGAACTCGGTTATCTGCTTCCGGACTGACCGCCGCATCAGAATGTTTCAGAACTCCCTTTGTGCCGCAAATTTCTCATCAATATGTGGCCCCACCAGGACCAGGTGAGCCTGGCCAGGGTCGCACAGGGTGTGTTAGTGGTGATGTACTAACTTCCCTTTGTTCTTCATCAAAACTCAAGTTCTACGGCGCTCTATTGACGTGTAACACGTCACGTCCAACCTGATACACCAGGATGACCGCTACACTTCCCTTCTGCGAGGCACTAAACGATGGCATCAGCTCTGGGACGCTCGTAGACACTAAGATCATCTTGTTCTCTCGCAGGGACCCTTCAGGCAGGGTCTATGGACCGAAGGCACTGTACGCCAACAGCCATGTTTTGAAATCCGTCCCTTATTTCAACCATCGTGAGTTCTCCGCACTTGATCCCGTGTCCATCCAAGCGATAGCCTCATCATGCTATCCCGTAAGTTCTCTTTGGGGACTTCGCAGAGGCAGAACTCAAGGATCTTGACGGAGATTTTGATAATGACGAATCCGCGGATGATTATGGCTACCACTCCGACAGCGATCTCGACGACGATGAGGATAAGAATGCCACTCTACCGAAAACAACCTATGACGTATCGGAGGCAGACCCTTCTGGATTACCACACCCCCTTGGAAGTGGCGGGTCTTACCACGAAAACCACACCGACCCGGCTAAAAAAGGCAAAGTCGTCAGGATACCCGACATAGCGTTCGTCACGTAAGTTCGCATGGAACTGTCGCGAGATGTTTGTTTTTTTTTTGATGTTATGGTAGGTTTCAGGCTTTGATATTTTATCTTTACACTGGACAGATAGTGTTTGCGCCATTCGGTTCCCGGGAGAATCGCAGTTCTAGGACAATTGAAACACGGACCTCTTCTGTTGATAAGGTTCCACGATCCTCCCCCAAATCGGTCTATCGGCTGGCTGACAAAGTATGTCTCTTAAGTCTCACTTAGGCTGTGTCATAATAACCCAGGGTATGCTCCCGCTTTGGACCTAGTACGACATTCCTGCGTTGAAAGACCTCGCTCTGAACCACATTCGTCGCGAGCTCAAGAATTGTGCCATTGTTGAAGAAACCTTCAGCGAGTTTACATCGAGGTGGGTGCAGGGGGGCTGATCGAATGGTCGGAGCTAATCAGGTGCCATAGATACGACGATATTATGAGGGCATGCATCACCCAGCTCGTGTATGCCTTGCAGAACGATACTGCAGAGAGGACGACGTGGATGAAGGTTTGCGAAATAATTGATGGTAATTTCGAAGGAGATCTTGAACGTGTGACGGGCACCCTCTCCTCGCTTTGGCAAACTATCAACCAAGACAGTGGTACTGCCATGGCGTCTAGCGACACACCTTCTGTTCGCCTATTCCTCGTTCAACTTGGCGTCAGGTCCAATTCTCATTTTTCGAGCAGCCTCCACGTATCCACAACCCCGCGAGCTGGGATGTCCTTCAGACTGCAATAATGAAATCCATCCGCGAAGGGGTTTTCTTTGACCGGAAGTATTGGGCTCGGCATACAAGAAAAGGCAGCACCTTGAAAGCTGTTCACTTCTCGAGCATGATTGTTGGCAATGGACTGGAGGCTTGTGAGTAAAACCGCACAACAAATGTACGTACTTGTGACTGAAGGAGTATCAAAGGTATTACACACTCCAACGGCCAAAATACTCCGGCGAGAGATCCCACGGGGGAGATGGATGCCGAAAGTGACTGCGAAAATGATCATGTGGATGCCACGGAGAGTATGTCGGCGCCCACACAAAACTGTACAGAGACGGGGAACGATGGAACTCGTGCGGTTCTTTCCCCCGGATCGTTTTCTGCGTGGGTTGAAGTTTCGCCTATCCCACAACCAAAGAATAATCGAGGATTCGTCCTCCCCCCAGATGGAGATCCCTTTTCTTCTATCAATGTACTGGCCAAGTCACATTCGCCCCCCTTAAATCGCAGGGGGCCGACTTCCGTCTGGGGTACATCCTTGAGAAGGCAGCGGCCAACGCCCCCCCTCCTTGTTCACCGAAGAGCATTTACATTCTTGCCAACTTGGTGAGTTTCCTTTAATCAACCCAAATATCGGGTCGTGGCGTGGAGTTGACTCTGCACCATTGGAAGCTGGACATTCAACCCCTCCGCGACCTGGCCTTGAAGGATATTGAAAGCAAGTTATCCGAGGACAACATTGTCGAAGAATTCTTTTCATGCATTACTGCTAAGTGAAGTTCCCAGGGTCAATGTGGGGACCACGATTAAACTAATGGATGGTCTTGTATAACAGTGAACAGCAAGTTGTGGAAATGGAGTGCCGTCTGCTCTTCTCGAAGTTCTGGAACGGGGTCACAATGACCCGCGCGCAAGAGAAAATTGGCAACACGCCCGGTAATCATCTACTCCACCGTGCTGGCGCTTTCAAGCTTGGGCTGCGGGCAGCCCTCGATTTGAAGAAACCCGGCCCTCATGCTGGCGTAATAGATGGTGTCATGTTGCGATGCAGATCCCAGAGTTGTTCAGGATACAACGAGCACATGCTCTACTCATTTGCTGGGTCTCGCCGCTACTGTCCAGTGTGTAGATACTGCTATATGCAGTGTGTTGGCTGCGGGGACATACGGGAGTACATCGATCCCTCGTGCAGGTCCTGCAAGAAGAGGTTCATATAACTCGTCTACTTTCCATCATTCATTTATCGAGTAGATATGGACGGAGATCCTCGGTACTTGTCGTGACTGAGTCAGTGTTATTAAAATATCAGGACGCTGCATCTTGGATGTCTGATTAGAACTAGTACGCTGGAAGTGGGTAGGGTACTATGAATTTCGGCTACCGCTCAAATGAATGCGAACCAGAACCGGAAGTGCAGAACCTTCGTATTCACAACAAATGCTAACAACAACGGACGAAGAGTACTGTCTATTATACAGGAGGCTTGGTACCGGGCGTAAAGGTGTAGGTCAAACCGCACTTGCCGCAGTATTGGCGATCCTTGTGGAACGCCATGAAGATACCGGCACCGCACTCGGCAGTAGGGCATTCACGGCGGAGGCGCTTAATCTTCCCGTCCGACTCAACCTTATAGTACTTCAGGATCGCCATCTTGACCTTCTTACGCTTGTGCTTGATCTTCTTGGGGGTCTGCGATATCGGACCGTGTTAAGAATTGGACTGTAAGGTCGAGCAATAAATCGACTGACGTTATAGGTCTTCTTCTTCCTCTTCTTAGCCCCACCTCGAAGACGGAGGACTAAGTGGAGAGTAGACTCCTTCTGAATGTTACTGGGAGTCGAGGGGTTACTACTGCCGAAGTTTTATCGGGCTAGAGGAGACTTACTAATCAGAAAGAGTGCGGCCATCCTCCAGCTGCTTTCCAGCGAAGATTAATCGTTGTTGGTCGGGGGGGATTCTGAATTACGGGTCGGAAAACAGTCAATGGTGGGAGCTGGGCTGAATCTCACCCTTCCTTGTCTTGAATTTTGGCCTTGACATTGTCAATAGTGTCCGAGGATTCGACCTCGAGGGTGATGGTTTTACCCGTGAGGCTACACAAAAGTCAGAACAAAAGCGTAGAAAGGCTTTTGGGAGAGAGAAGTCACGTTTTAACGAAGATCTGCATGTCTGCGCCTCCTATCTATCCAACGAGACGAACGGTGGAATCGTCGATGAAAGCGTAGATTGGTGAGTAATCAAGACCACCTGCACAGTTTTGTTTACCACAAGAATAAAGTTCAGACTCCGATGCGGCAACACCCGGCTCAGCCACACCCGCGTCACCGTCACGCGCCCTCATTGACGATTCCACCTCGAGAACGGACGCGACGCGATGGCATCCGACGACGACGTAGAGATGGTCGATGTCGACCTCCCACGTTTCTCCACTATGGAGAAGGGCAAGGGAAAGGTTGTAGAGCCCGCGTTGCCAGAAGAAGACAATGGGCTGCCCTGGTACCTCAGCTCGTTCTTGTATTTGATGGACCTCTAATGCGGCTTCATAAATTCAGGGTGGAAAAGTATCGCCCAGTGACCATGGATGATGTCGTGTCGCACCAGGATATCATCAGTACCAGTATGTTTATTCCTTGTCCCGTTGAAGGTCTCACTCAATTTGAGCCGCGCCCAGTTGAGAAGTTCATCGAGAAGAACCGGCTACCCCATCTCCTCTTCTACGGTCCTCCCGGAACGGGTAAGACATCGACGATCCTGGCTGTTGCTCGCCGTATATACGGTCCGGGCTACAAGAAACAGATCTTGGAGGTGTGGTCGCTTTGTTAAGTCGTTTGTAGAGTTTCTTACCGATTTTACCGATTTTCGTAGTTAAACGCCTCCGATGATCGCGGGATCGATGTCGTTCGCGAGCAAATCAAGAACTTTGCGGAGACGAGGACCCTGTACTCATCTGGCTTCAAACTCATCATCCTTGATGAAGCGGACATGATGACCACCGCGGCCCAAGCAGCTCTACGCCGTGTGATTGAACAATATACCAAGAACGTCCGGTTTTGCATCATATGCAACTACGTCAACAAAATTATACCTGCGGTGCAGAGCCGGTGTACACGCTTCAGGTTCTCTCCTCACCCTATCTCGGAAGTGGAGAAGAAGCTCAATCATGTCCTCAAGGCGGAAGAGTATGGTTTTCTTATCCACTGGCAGAAGAGGTGGTCATTGATCGTGTTTCCAGCGTGAAGATGACGGAAGAAGGGAGGCAGGCACTATTGAAGCTCACGAAAGGTGACATGCGACGTGCGCTTAATGTGCTTCAGGCCTGTCACGCCGCTTACGACCTAACCGGCGAGACGGAGGTTTACAACTGTACCGGGAATCCGCACCCCTCCGATATTGAGACGATCGTCACATCGATGCTCACGGATGAGTTTACCACAGCATACAACAGTGGGTGCGAGTGTGGCAGTAACCGCGACGAACACTGATTTTTGGTTGTAAGCGATCTCTGCGTTAAAGACAGAGCGAGGCCTGGCACTGCCAGATTTACTTAACGGGGCGTTCGAGTTCGTTGATGGGCTTCAACTGAAACCTGCGGCTCGGGTGTACCTTCTGGACATGCTGGCGACTATCGAGTACGTCGTCCCTTCGTTCGTTTCACGTCTACTTTAACTTGTATATTAGGCATCGACTGGCGGCTGGCGCAAGTGAGAAGATACAGCTAACGGCTATGCTTGGCGCTTTTAAAAATGCTGTTGAGATTTCTGCGCTTCCATGAGACCTGTTATGGCGGGCCGTGATGATGGTTAGTTCCGGTAAATAGAGTTGTCCTTGGGTTTCATGAAGTGATGTTTGATCTTTTCCTCGATGGAGCCTCGCGGCGACTGTTCCAGGGTCACCTGACGGTGGGTTTCCTTGATGGGCTGTGTCTAGATGATTTTCCGCAATGGTTTAGAATCTAGAAGTTAGAAAAGAACCCAAACTCCCGCAGGAGTGCGTGATCGTCGACCGCCCGGTACCGGTGTGATCGTTGGTTGTGGAACCAGAAGCCGTAACGGCGGAGTGCCAGCCAAACAGCCCGTGGCCGGTCCAAACTCAGGTAGGCCTTGTTCTCCGACCTCGCATCCCCCAAACTGGTGGAAAGCCATCCAGTCATCGGCAGTGGTACACGGAAACATCCGGTCATGGTTAGATCCGATGGTCTGCCTGAGATTAAGCAAGGACCTGCTTATGTATCGATACCACCCTGCGCTTCGGGTGACATAGACCCTCCCATTGGGTATATATCTGCACGTCAAGATAAATGTCAGACGACCCTAAACTTGTCCATCTCCTGGGATTTCGTCGTGGACCATATTCACATGAGGGACAACTACCGGAATCCCCTCAGCACAGAGTCGATCACACTCTTCAGCCAGGCCGACCCTATCCTTCTGACGCCGAACAGGAGAGTGTTCGATGCTGAATATCCGGCCTGGCCCTCTCTATCGCCGCCCACGACGAGTTTCCAGTATACCGACGAAGCTCAGCCTTCGAGTCGACGACTGCGCCACCCCAACCTCACTGGCCTCACCTTTGAGGCGCTGCGACCAAAGGCACTGTTTCGAGGCTTCGAGAAACCGAGCTTCGTCCATATCACTGTCCTTATCGTCCTGTGTCTCACCGCATACCCGGCGCTCTATATTCTTACACTGGTGGCGAACGATAAATCATTGACAGTGGTGCGTCTCATCGTTGCCCTGTGGTGTTCGGCGGTCGGATTCGCCCTCGGATATATTCTTCTCAAGATCGGGATGCAACATTTCGAGGCAGCGAGTGAGCTCGCGCCAGCGCTTCGGTGTCGTCATTTGTCTAAGATCGCACTTTATATAGCATGGGCCACTGTGATCCATATGAGTTACGAAGGTGGCGGAATAAAATTCCATGATCTGGCCAGGATCTCGCGTAATCCGACAAACTTTCTGCCTGCCCTCCGGATCCTTCTATCTCGTCTCGGGAATCGGGAGATGGCCAGGAATTCGCGTAGATCATACGAGTTCGTTTTCAGATCATCCCCTGTTCCACACAATCTCATATTCCTGTATTCCTGCAGCAAACGACCATGGTCCCTATTCTTGGGGTTGTTTATTGTCCTCGCCGTCCTGGTTCCCATGTTACCCTTCCTGTTTGGGCGTATCATGGTGATCGAAACCTATGTCCGCGTGCGTGTCACGGACCTGCCTCCCTCCCGTGCCTCCCTAACGTCTGAGCAGAACCAACGCAACGTATACCGGGAAGTTTTGATCGCTGGAGACTTATCCCAGGAGGATGTTGACCGAGCGGCCTCCCAACTTGGGGCATTTCAAGTTAGCCGGCGGTGACTGAATCTGAGTCCACCCATTCTAACACTATCTCCAGGATTTTGCCCAATCGTGGATCTTACTCTCTTATGGAAAAAGCACGCCAGATACCGTCGAGTTTGTTTACAACAACGAAACCGTCTATCTTCCCCAACCGAGGTTGTCACAATTCGTCCCTGGCGGTTCCGGGGACGGGACTTTCAACACAAATCAATCTGTGTCGATAAACCCGAAGGATACCCAGAACAATACTCTTGCATTGACGGGTAGGGACACTACTAAGAGCGAGACCAGTGCGGTCTTACGGTATGGATTCCTTTTCCTTAAGACACGGCCCGATGTTCTGATACCTACCTCCAGATACCCCCAGTGGGGAATTAGGATTCATTGCGAGAAGTTGCCTGACCCTGGGGTTAACTTGTAACACAACTTAATGCACCTTTCTTTGAACCAATTTGCTGAAGTTCCCCTATGCAGGATACCCTTATCGAACCAATCATTCACCTACGCTTTCCTTCCTCAAGATCTCCTTCGGAGATTGTTTGGGGTGTACGGCATGGATCTGCCGGAACAGCTCACCACACCGGATCTTGAGCCTTTAGACGCGAACGATACCGCCCCACCAAATATCAACACCCCGACGATTTCCTACGTCGGTGAGTTCTCGTAACTCTCTCCCACGTTCCTCCACATCTAACCCGCGTACCACAGCCAGATGGCCGGATAGTGGTGATACCCACAGCTTCCACACACGCATGATTGACGCGGGTTCAATTCACGAGCAGGGATGGACGACCGTTGAAACAGTCCTCATCCGACTCAACACTAGTTTCACGCCTTCCGGTCGTTTCCCCGTATACGGCGAGCCGTTGCCCGATGCCAACGGAGTGGAAACTAGGATTGGTTACGATGCCGCCGTCTGCGTGCAAAAGTATGATCCCTGGATCACCGAAGTATACAACACATCTCTCGGATCTCCCACTACTCTCCGCATCGTCGAGGGGGGTTACGGAAGTACATCACTGTTGCCAAGCGGCGGTATCCGAGGACCTCCTCTCGCGAACACCAGGAATCTCAACATGACTGGAAAGAACGCTGCGTTCTTACTATCTCACAATAGTAGTATCAATAAGATGATGAAAGATAATGTGCGGGGCCGTCGTTACGTCCCCTCCCCGAATGTGAGTCCCGCCGCGAGTACCCTTACATGCTAAATTCTTCCTGATCTGGGTCTACTTCGCAGGCCGTTTCTTTTACCGATGGGGGCGGACCAGAGGGATACACTGAACTATCCCCATACCGGTTCGCGGTTCTCCGCGCCCGGGTCGACGCGTATAACATTCTACCGTACTTAGCAGGGTCGGCGCCGGTGATTGCACAATCGTACCCAGATCAGACACTCGCATATGTCACTTACAAGCAGTGGCAACTGACAAGTCTCCTGGTGCTCGCCCTGGTCTTGGGAATCATTGGAGAACTTTTCGTCCCGACGTTACCACTTAATATTCCACGGAGAGGATTTGGGGCGTATAGTTGGCTCGCACTGTTGCAATCTGAGGTGCGCGTATTCAGCCATGTTCAGAGTACAAGCCCTAACCTGCCTCTGGTATTTAGGAGTTGCGGCTCGAGGCGGCTAGTGACCTCGAGAAGTTAATGAGCCTCGACGAGCTAGAGGAAAAATTCTCGGAGAAACAGGTCAAGTTTGTCGTATGAAAAGATGGGGCATGAATCTTTCGGACCATCATACTGCATTTTTGTTCGTCCCCTTCTTCCCCGCCCGTAGAACGGGATAATCGTTTATGTATGGCACACTTACACACTTAAGATGACAGTACCGCAACCTCCTCTTGACGTCGATATCGACATTCGGTTCTCGGTTCGGTTTGGAGTGTCAAGTCAAGTCTCTCAAGGACCACCGACCGTCTGAGGTGAAGACGATACTCCGCGTGTCTTCCCCATCACACCTTGTCAACCTGACTGGTGCTACTCGCTCTGGTTTCTGGGAATTCAAGAACCCGACCGGCGTATTCGTATTCGAATGAATGGTGGTGCCGATGAACGGGGGAGATCCGTCTATAGTGATTGTATCCCTTTAATAATGGAGTCGCCCCGATCGTCAGCGTTGAGTTTGCGGGCAGTGTTAATGTCAGTTCCGCTTACAGGGAGGTCTGGAGGAGCGCATGCGTGAAATCCGGGTGCAAGAGGCCGCTCCATTGGAGATGTTTTACTGCCCCGATGGTATTTTGGACAGGCGGGGAGTACGAGGCGACGTAGGGATCCACATTATCATTCGCCAGCAATCTATGGGAACTCATACATCAGCCGAAACATCACATTCGAAGCTAAAATCAATATGAAGTCTGGATCAAAGGATTTACCGTTGAGAGCCCATGCACGCACGCCCAAGTCATTCCTGGAACTCGTCGATGGATATTTTCCGATCTTCATGTTCTTCTTTGTCGGTGCTCGATGGCGGTGACAGGTTAACATGTGGGATGCGGACGTTAACACGTTAACGTGAGTAGATCTGCGCGAGTGGACCTGAACCGAGCCCAGCTGGTTGGCTGTCCCGGCTGACGGTCTTTGTAAGGGCAAACATCTCGTCGGGCATCCTCCTTTGTGAGCGCCACGATTTCCGAAGTGATGGGCTACGGAGCATATCGGTGGGCCCAAGCTCCGCACATAGACAGAAAATCCTGTGTGTTTTTCAGAAATGTGCCATTGAATTGCAAGCGGCCGAAATTCGTTGCTTGATTTGTTCCTCGATGGGGCCTCGCGCCGAGTGGTTCAGGGTTACACGTTACCGGACGGTGAATCCCCTTTATGGGCTGTGTCTGGATGACTTTCCGTAATGGCTTAGGATCTAGAAGTTAGGGAAGAATCCTAACCCCCGCAGGAGCGTGATCGTCGGCTGCCCGGTGTTTGTTGGGTTGCGATATCGTCGTTGTGGAATCAGAGGCTATGACGGCGGAGTGCTAGCCAACCAGCCCACGGTCGGTTAAAACTCAGGTGGGCCTTGTTCTCCGACCTCGCATTCCGGAGGTAGCCCCAAACTCTCAAGTCCTAGATATCTAAGTCCTTACGTAAAGCCATCCAGTAACCGGCGGCACACGGGAACATGTGGTGATGGTTGGACCGGTCTGCCTGGAACCAGGCGGGGTCCTGCTTATGTATCAATACCACCCTGTGCTTCAGGTGACATAGCCCCTCCGATTAGGCATATATCTGCACATCGAGTCAAGACAAACGCCAGACGGCCTTAAATTTGTCCATCCCCTGCGGTCTCATCATGGAGCATATTCACATGAGGGTCAACTGCCAGAGTCCCCCTGGCAGCACAGAGTCGTTCACACACTTCAGCTCTGAGCCTTCTCTCCTGACGCCGAACAGGAAAGAGTTCGATGCTGAATATCCGGCCTGGTCCTCTTTATCATCGCCCACGACGAGTTTCCAGTATACCGGCAAAGCTCAGCCTTCGAGTCGACGGCTACACCACCCCAAACTCACTGGCCTCACTTTTGAGCTGCCACGGTCAAAGCCACTGTTTCGAGGCTTCGAGAAACCGAGCTTCGTCCATATCACTGTCCTTATCGTCCTGTGTCTCACCGCATACCCGGCGCTCTATATTCTCACACTGGTGGCGAACGATAGATCATTGACAGTGGTGCGTCTCATCGTTGCCCTGTGGTGTTCGACGGTCGGATTCGCCCTCGGATATATTCTTCTCAAGATCGGAATGCAACATTTCGAGGCAGCGAGTGAGCTCACGCCAGCGCTTCGGTGTCGTCATTTGTTCAAGATCGCATTTTATATAGCATGGGCCACTGTGATTCACATGAGCTACGAAGGTGGCGGAATAAAATTCCGCGATCTGGCCAGGAACTCGCGTAATCCGACAAATTTTCTGCCTGCCCTCTGGATCCTTCTGTCTCGTCTCAGGAGCCGGGAGACGGCTAGGGATTCGCGTAGATCATACGAGTTCGTTTCAGATCATCCTCTGTTCCACACAATCTCATATTCCTGTAGCAAACGACCATGGTCCTTATTCTTGGGGTTGTTTATTGTCTTCGCCGTCCTAGTTCCCCTGTTACCCTTCCTGTTTGGGCGTATCATGGTGATCGAAACCTTTGTCCGCGTGCGTGTCATAAACCTATCTCTTCCTTGTGCTTTCCTAATATCCGAACAGAACCAACGCAACGTGTATCGAGAAGTTTTGATCGCTGGAGACTTGTCCCAGGAGGATGTTGACCGGGCGATCTCCCAACTTGGGGCATATCAGGTTAGCAAACAGTGACCGGACCTGAGCCCGCCCGTCCTAACACTATCTCCAGGATTTTGCCCAAACGTGGGCCTTGCTCCCGTATGGCAAAAGCGCACCAGACACCGTTGAGTTTGTTCACAACAACGAAACTGTCTTTTTTCCCCAACCGAGTTCGTCACAATTCGTCCCTGGCGGTTCCGGGGCTGGGACTTTCAACACGAATCAATCTGTGTCGATAAGTCTGAAGGATGCTCCGAATAACACACTTGTATTGATGGGTAAGGACACTCCTGAGAGCGAGACTGGCGTGGTTTTACGGTATGGATGTCCTTTTTGTTAAAGACGCGGTTCGATGTTCTGATATCCACCTTCTCTAGATACCCCCAGTGGGGACTTAGGAGTCATTGCGAGAAGTTGCCTGACCCTGGGGTCAACTTGTAAAACAACTTACCACATCTTTCTTTGAATCAATTTACTGAAGTTTTCCCCATACAGGATACCCTTATCGAACCAATCATTCACCTACGCTTTCATTCCTCAAGGTCTCCTTCGGGGATTGTTTGCCATGTATGGCACGGATTTACCGAAGTCGCTCACGGTACCGAGTCTTAGGCTCCTGGGCCCGAACGACACTATCCCGTCAAACATCGACCCCTCAACGATTTCCTACGTCGGCGAGTTCTTGTAGCCCTCTCCAAGTTACTCATGTCTGACCCGTCCACTACAGCCGCATGGTATGACAATGGTGTAGCCCATAGCTTCCACACACGCACGGTTCTTGCCACGGGTTTGACCAGTGAACAGGGATGGACTACCGTTGAAACAGTCCTCATCCGACTCAACACCAGTTTCACGCCTTCTGGCCGCTTCCCCGTATACTCGAATTACTCGTTCCCCGATAGCAACGGAGTGGAAACTAGGATTGGTTACGACGTCGCCGTCTGCGTGCACAGGTACGATCCTTGGATCATCGAAACATACAACACATCCGTCGGATCTCCCACTGTTCTGCGCATCGTCGAGGAGGGTTACGGAAGTACATCACTGTTGCCGGATGGTAATATCCGAGGACCTCCTATCGCGAACACCAGGAATCTCAACACGACTGGAAAGAACGCTGCGTTCTTTTTAGCTCACGATAATATCATCAATCAGATGGTGAAAGAGAATGGGCGGGACCGTTTCTACACCCCCACTCCTATCGTGAGTCCCATAGTACCCTTACAAACTACATTCTTCCTGACCTGGACCTACCTCACAGGCCATTACTTTCACCGATGGGGCTGGGCCCGAGGGATACACCGAATTATCCCCAGACCGATTCGCGGTTATCCGCGCCCGGGCCGATGCGGCTAACGTTCTACCATACCTTTCAGGGTCAGCGCAGATAGTCGCGCAATCGTACCCAGATCAGACACTCGCATATGTCACTTACAAGCAGTGGCAACTGATAAGTATCCTGGTGCTCGCCCTGGTTTTGGGAATCATTGGAGAACTTTTCGTCCCGACGTTACCACTTAATATTCCACGTAGAGAATTTGGGGCATATAGCTGGCTTGCACTGTTGCAATCTGAGGTGCATGTGTTCAGTCACGTTCAGAGTACAAGGCCTAACCTGCCTCTGGTATTTAGGAGTTGCGGCTCGAGGCGGCTAATGAACTCGAGAAGTTAATGAGCCTCGACGAGTTGGAGGAAAAATTCTCGGAGAAGCGGGTTAAGTTTGTCGTATGAAAAGATAGGGTATCAATGTTTCGGACCATCATACTAGAGTCTTTTTGTTTGTCCCCTTCTTCCTTGCCCCTAGAACGGGATAATCGTTTATGTATGGCACACTTACACACTTGAGATAATAGTACCATAACCTCCTCTTGACATCGATATCGATGTTCGGTTCTCGGTTCGGTTTGGAGTGTCAAGCAAAGTCCAGTTTAGCCCCATCTAGCATCCCATTGTCCAATAATCTCTCTCAAGGACCACCGACCATCTGAGGTGAAGACGATACTCCGCGTGTCTTCCCCATCACACCTTGTCAGCCTGACTGGTGCCGCTCGCTCTGGTTTCTGGGCATTCAAGAAGCCGACCGGTGTGTTCGTATTCGAATGAGTGATGATGCCGATGAATGGGGGAGATCCGTCTATAGTGATTGTATCCCTTTAATAATGGAGTGGCCCCGATCGTCAGCGTTGAGTTTACTGGCAGTGTTAATGCCAGTTCCGCTTACAGGGAGGTCTGGAGGAGTGCGTGTATGAAATCCGGGTGCAAGAGGCCGCTCCATTGGAGATGTTTCACTGCCCCGATGGTGTTTGGGACAGGCGGGGAGTACGAAGCGACATAAGGATCCACGTTATCGTTCGCCAGCAGTCTATGGGGGCTCATACATCAGCCGAAACATTACATTCGAAACTGGAAATTAATATGAAATCTGGATCAAAGGATTTACCGTTGAGAGCCTATGCACGCAAGCCCAAGCCATTCCTGGAACTCGTCAAAGGATATCTTCCAATCTTCATGTTCTTCTTTGTCGGTGCTCGATGGCGGTGACAGGTTAACAAGTGGGATGCGGACGTTGACGTGAGTAGATCTGTGCGATTGGACCTGAATCAAACCCGGCTGGTTGGCTGTTCCAGCTGACGGTCTTTGTAAGCGCAAGCATCTCGTCGGGCATCCTCTGCACCCAAGGGCTCGGACGCACCATTGTTTTTGGAATGATAAACCACACTCCAAGCATCAAACCCGGCCTTTTCACGGAGGTCGTCATACAACTTTAAGGCAGATTTTTGTTTGGGACCAAGGGGGTTCCAATGCTTTTCCCCCTTCGGAACTTTTTGTGAAAGCACAACGACTACCACGCAACAAAAAGCGCGTTCAGTGTGTTTCAGAGAGATAGAAGGCGAGTGAGAATGATCCACTAACCATACCGGTTCTGGTGGAATTTCCAAGGTAATGGTGTGCCTAACAACCCAAGCCTTTGGTACGTTTCCGGATCGATTGACAGGGTGAGGACACCTCGAGTGTCGATACACCACGTCTCATCCGTCCCGCGAGAGTTAAACCCACAAGCGATCACGTCGCTGGAGCAAACGAGAAGTGCACCGTTTTTTAGGGCGAGGAAAATAAGCCTATGGAATACGAACCTTTTGAACTCCGGCCCGTTGATCTTGTCCTGGACGAGCTCAAGGAAAGGTAAGAGTTTCGATCTTGTATGCACATAGGTCGTGGTGTGTTGGGTGAGAGCTTCCTCGAGTCTCGTAGAAGCGGGGAACACGATGTCAACCTAGAAGTGACCGATAGCCCAGGTCAGCTCTCAAGGCGAGCCAGAGACGCATTCCTTCACATTCCTGCTGAGCGAAAGGATGACATGCAGATAAATTCGAAAGCTTCTGAGAAGGCAGACAGCCGGAATCAAACTTTGACCTCGACATGAGAGCCGAGGATTCCCAACAGGGCGGGGTCACCGAGGATGAGGTTGTCGATCAACCTCGTCCTCCCCACCCACAACGCCCCGCTCAACAAGACCGGTTGCGTCCCATAATCCACCTTGGCCTTGTCGTCTCCCACCACCTCAAAGCTATTCGAATCATTGAGTTCTATGTAGTCCAACCTCATCTCGACCCCGTCCTCGACCCGGACACTCCCCACCAACTCCTTTGACCTTTTGACGCATTCTGATTTCGAAAACCCGGTTTCCCAGCCTTCTTTTGCCACGGATAAAGCGCGATGAAGGGTGTTTGCGACTTTGCGCTCCTCCGGACTAAGGTATTCGTTCCTCGAAGATAAAGCCAGGTTGTCCGTCGCGTCTCGTTCCGTCGGCACGATGTGCAGGTTCCGTGGTTCAGGATGAGAGAGAAGAAGGTCGGAACACATCCGCCTTAGAAGGAGCGCTTGCTGGATATCCTTCTGCCCAAAATATGCACGCGTAGGCTATAGCACGAAGCGAACGCTTAGAACACCCGAGGCGCGATATCAATAATTTGAAAGTACCTCGACTGCATTGAACAGTTTCGCGACCACGGTCGTGACCCCTCTGAAGAACGTCGGCCGACTGCGACCCTCCATTTCGCTTCCATACCCCTTGACCTCCACAAAGGTCCCTCGCTGCTGTTCGACATCCTGCACGATCCCGGACGGATAGATATCCTTCAATCCGGGCAGGAATACAGCGTCAACTCCCCCAATCTCTTCCAGCTTGCATAAATCTTGTTCTATTGTTCGGGGATAGGTGGAGAGATCTTCGTGGGGTGCAAACTGGGCCGGGTTGACGAAAATCGACACGACCGTCTTGTCGTTCGCTCGCTTCGAGTGATGGACGAGGCTGAGATGCCCCGCGTGCAAGGCACCCATGGTGGGTACGAACCCAACCGATTTGCGGTCGTCCCGAACTTGTCGTCTCCACTCTCTGCAACTGGACAGGCTGGTGAACAGCGGGATGGTGGACCCCGGAAGGTTTAAGGAACTCATGGATCTTAGTCGCAGAGAGGAAGAGACGAGAGGACGCGGAAAACGGAGGTGCATATATCGGTCGATCGGAGCACTTGCTTTGTCGTTGGCGGGAGTAATCGTGGGAAGAGGATGCGGAACAAAGAATATAGATCCAAGTCTATTGTAAAACCTACAATCCACCGCAAGAACCAAGGGAAAACGAAAGCAAGACTGTATAGCAGACAAGAGGATGATACTGTGTCAAGTACTAGTACTTCGGGATACGTATCGTATTATGACATGTGTTCGTGTGTATTGGGGGACGCCGGACATAAAGCAAACAAAGGTGGTCTTGCAAAACGCGAAGCACGGGCTAGTACAGCAAGGAACGGAGAGGGGTTAACATAGAAGGGTGGTGGGGAACGAACGGCGGAACGAACGTGCGGCGGTTGGTCAGGGGGTAGAATCTGGAGAGCATCTCAAAATGCGACGCTCCTCACTTCCCGGGCGCTGACATGCCAGTGGCTGCCGACGGGCCTGCGGCTGGGGGAAGGGCTGGGCAGGTGATTGAGAGAAGACCTGACTGCCCAATAGGGGTCATGATGGTCGCGTTCCCAGGTGTAGAGTCTAGGGGTCGCGTCATGGGGAGAAGCGCGGAAGGGAAACGAGGTACCCGGGGTGGTCATGACAGATGCCGGAGGAGGGGTGGAGGGGCTGGTGAACGTAGGCGTCTGGGGTGACGGGATCGCGACTGCTTGTGGGTGTCCAGGGTTGGTGTTGAGGGAAATTGGAATGATCGTCCTGGGAGTAGCGGTGGACTGGTTTCCGCCCTCATCGCTGGTCGCCTCAGTCCTGAGCCTCTGTTCGCTGGTTTGGTTGACCCTTCGAACGACGCTGTCCGAATTGATGATATCCCTCATCGCCCTAATTATATCCGCTTCGTCCGCGCTGGAGCCAGATTCGGAGGAACTGGCGTCGTCGATGGGAGAGAGGGGAGCCTGTTCCCTGTTCTCGAGCGTGGCGGGGTCAACTGGGGCCTCGTATATCTCGTCCAGGAAGAACTCCTCCGAGTCTGGGTCGAAAGGCTTGGAATAGGACCAGCGCTCGCAAACCGGCGGGTGCTCGTTGGGGAGGTCTGGTTCGACGTGGACCGCAGGGCGCGGTTGGGCGTAGTTGGCGGAGAAGAGAGGGCGACCCATTGGAGATTAGATGAAGGAGAGGGAGCCTTTTGTTGATGACGTGGTGTCAAGAGGAAGAATAAACAAGAAAAAAAACGGGCGGTGTGGGTGGATGGCAACTAGTTAAAGATGCCTTTTAGAAGATTTGTGGGTATGAGAGGGAAATAAGTAAGTGGGATTATGGACGGGGTATTCTTCAACCACGGACAAGGTCAAGCCGTGTCCTAGGTTTAGGGCAGGTTCTACTCGGACTTTGTTCCGCCGGTGACAGCGAGCGCACGCCACGCCTGCCATTCCGTCTCACGGCCAGCGTCATCCCAGATGAGCCAGCCGTCTCGCAGTCTAAACCATGTCGACACCTCGTTTGTCAAAATCCACATTCTAACTGTCCCCAGAAAACTCCTAGGCCGTCTCGTCGGGACCAATTCGGCCAGGGTGTAAAAAATGGTCCCAAAGACGACCCCAGCCCCAACACCCCCCAACACTTGCGAGGCAGAATGATAACCCAGAGCATATCTTGGAGTATGCATAGCCAGACAATACAGGCGGTCAGCTTTTACGGCCGGGCTATAACCCATAAACAAAAGACCCACCTAGAGTAGGCTACCGCACCGGCCCATGCAATCAAACCGAGGGCAACAGCCGCACGCAACAATGAGTCTACGAATCTGTTTCCCGTGGGAGCGAAGCGATGACGAAATCTGACGTGGCAGATGAGAAACGTGGCAAAATACGCCATCCACTGGCTATGAGACGACGGAAATCCGTATCCGTCGCCTAAATCAGCTGCTCGCGCAAAAAGAGGGGGGGTTAGAACCACAGTCGAGGACGGCCATCGTTGGTTTCATCGGAAACACGGGACGAACCGTTCGGTCTTGGTTGCTTGAACACGTGCTTCAAGAGGTAATTCGACGCCTCGCATAACAGCTGACCGGCACACATGATCAAGATGGTGAGCTCTCGCGTGAAGACGGCAAGTGGGGCGTATGACGCCATGAGGAGAATCGGGGAGAGCGTCAAGAGGGCTAACCCAAAGGACAAGTGGGAGTCCGCGTCATCTGTGGAGAAACAGAAACATAAGCGAACTGCAGAAGGTTCCACGCTCTGACCGGAACTTGCATAGGACATGAGTCAGATCTAGCGATGCGAGCTGTCTCTCCATTCCAAACTCTGGGTGGTGAACGCCGCGGAGCAGGGCCTCTCCACCTTCCCACGATCGCTACCCCTCGGGATCAAGATCGAAGATTAAAGTGCGTCATGGCCAATGACATCACTCGCTCCCCATGCACTATATAACCACAGGTAAATATGCCCCAGAAAATTAAATCCTCAACATCTCACAAATCCTCATCATCTCACAACAATGTCTTCCGACTCTTCTACTCAGCCCAAGTTCGCCCCACTCAGCCCTACCTCTATTTCCCTCAGCTAACCTCATTCGCAGCCAGACCACCGGCCAGTTCCACTCCACCAAAGGTACCGTCGTTGAGACGATCGGTAATCTCACGGGGGCGACCTCCTGGCAACAGTCCGGTCGCGAAGAGCACGCTGCCGGCGAGGCAGAGTACAACGCGGCTCGCGCAAAGGACTATGTCGAAGGTACCGCAGACCGTCTAACCGGCAAGAAGGACGCCGTCCTCGGCGCCGTTACTGGCGATCGTCAACAGGAAATCACCGGTATGTTCACACTTCTGCGTGTCATATCTTCTCTGCCATCACCTCATACGACCCATCACAGGTAACGTCAAACACGACAAGGGCGTCGTTCAGCAAGAGGCCAACAAATAAGCTGTACCACAAATGATTAATCATGTACCATCGAACAACGACTTGAATTTATGTAACGGCTACAGTTTCACTTATACTCGCCACACGCTCGTTCGACAATCCCAGCTACAACTCGCAAGCAATCCTTCATCATAGAGGGACCAACTACAGCCAACAACAAACTCAGTATGAACATCGTGAATCCGCAGCATGTGACCGCGTCCGGGTATCGGGGTCGTGCTCCAGCTACACATTGGTGGTCAGCGTTTAGGTGCTTGTGTATCAAGGGAAACACACCCACATTCGACAAGACATATCATAGGATGCGCTTGCCAGTACATCTGGCCTATGAGGACTCCACTGAACTTTGCGCACCGCATATTCATGACCGCTCAATGTAATCTCACAAATACCTCCAACCTCTTGTGTAGGTTCTTGCACAGGAGGAGCACCAGGCGGGGGTATCCGCACCATCCGGCAGTCCCAGATCTTTACCGTCTTATCAACTCCACCACTCGCCAAGGTGAATGGCCGATACTTGTTCCAGTCCAACGATAAAATCTCCATGCCCGAAGCTGGCACGGTCAATGCGGCGAGGGAAATCGGTGTATCAAACGATCCTGGAGGTGCAGTTCCAGGCGCGTAAGAGGAACCGCCCGCAACAGCAACCCGAAGGTCGAAGATCTTCAGCGTTCCATCGGACGAGCAGGTAGCCAAGATATCCGGATGATGCGGAGAGAAAAGAGCCTGGTAAACGCATCCATTGTGTGCTCTCAATGTCCCAACGGACCTTGGATGGTCCGGCCTCCACTGAACAGACCATGAGCGGTGAAATGACAAGATTTTCAGAAGCATGCTCACCAGCTTCACATTACCGTCCCACGAAGACGAGGCGAAGGTGTCCTTCCTTACATTTGACCAATCCACGCTAAACACTTCCCTTGTGTGTTCCTGCCATGCGCGGATCGGAAAATCCTGGCTTTGGCCGTGTCAATTGAGCGAGAGATGGACGAAAAGATAAAGCCTGACATTTAACGTGATGTCCCACAACTTGAGCGACCCGTCTCCGGAGCCGGTGACGATCTGATTCTGGTGAACCTCGCTCCATGCAAGGTCGTACAACCCGTCTTGCGTATCGAATCTAGCAATTTGCGCGTTATTTGGGTCGCTCTTTGTTTCCCACCAAATCGGAGCTGCGACGTACTGTCTTTGCAGAATGGGCCCCGAAGCCAAGCTCGGGTCGTGAGAGATGAGGTTCAGTCTCCCGTTTCCTATCAGCCCATAGTTCGCGCTGGCGGCGACGGCGAGGGTGTTGTTGAGGAAGGGAGACCAGGCGAGAGAGTAGTGTGCGAAACCGGGGGTTTGGAAAGTCGCCATACTTATCTCAAGCCTAAACCGAGATCATGGAAGACGTAGAGATCTTTTCCGACTCTCTGTCCACCCTCTACGACCACACCTCAATCACCCTCTCCTCCGACCCCGGCTCGACTTTCGCTTACACCGACGGGTCCGCCACCGTACATCTAAAAACACCCGACACCAAGCCAGAAAATTGGTCGCTTCATGCATCTTCCGTTTGGATATCAGCAACATTCCTCGCAGATCACATCCACCTCCTCGATCTCGACCGCTATCGGCATCTTCGCAAAACTCGTGTTTTGGAGTTGGGGGCGGGGGCTGGACTGCCAGGAATTCTTCTCGCAAAAACCAGAGGCGATGTCCAAGTCGTCCTGAGCGACTATCCTGACGAAGAACTCATTGGCGCTCTCATTCAGAACGTCGCATCCAACATCTCTGACGGTTCTGCTCATATCGTACCCTATGACTGGATCACAGGCGATGTCGCCCCCTTCTATGCGTTGTCTCCGGATGGGTTCGACGTGATTATCGCCGCAGACACATTGTGGAATGTAGACCTTCACGGCGCCTTCCTACGGTCACTCGAGTCTCTGCTGAGACGCGACACGATCTCCTCTATCAATCTCATCGCGGGACTGCACACTGGGAGGTGGACAATCCATGCATTCTTAAAAGCCGTAGAGGATCGACGACAATTTCGACTCCATCGTGTTGTGGAGATCCGTGCGAATTCCGGCAAAGAAACAGCCCCTGAGGAACGGCGTTGGGAGGTTGAAAGGGAGCGCGAAGAAGAGAGTGACAGGAGAGCTTGGGTCGTCTCTATTATCATGGGTTGGAGATAGGACTTTTCACGCTTGCTGCTTTCCCATCTATCGATAGCAAAATGTTTCCACCCAGACTTTCAACTGCGTGCACTCTCACGCAGAGATTGCTGTTCATGTTTGTGTGATCACTATCTCAACCACGGGCCTTGTCTGGGGCTTACTTGCAGTGTGTATCGCCTGCGAACTAGGATATTGGCTATCCGACCTCTGTCAGTGGCCAACAGTTTCCCTGATGAAATGTATCAGGCAGTCGAGGGGCACGGGAGCAGTAGTTTGGACCAAAGAAAACAAAGGGCGGCACAAGTTTATAAATGGTACGCGCAGAAGGTTGTCAGATAATGTCCGGGATATCATGATCCACCTCCGCCGCCTGGTTTGAATCATCAGAATCCACGAACATAAGAGAGATCCCGAGCGTACTCACCACAACCACCTCCTCCTCCGCACCCACCCCCACCCCCTCCCCCTCCCCCACATCCCCCGCCTCCGCCTCCGCCACAACCCCCACCGGCTCCTCCACACCCACCTACGCCCTGTTAAAAGGAGCGATGAGACAACGGAAACACAAACAGCGAGACAAGAAAGCCGCTTACAGTTGCACACCCCGCTCCGAACCCTCCTGCCCCGGCGTAGGCAGCTCCAGGGACCCCGTACCCATAGTAAATAGGGACCGGCATGAGGAATGCAGCATTATGGTCCAACCCCCTATGATATGTCTTTTCGTCCAGTTTCCCATGCTTCAACTTTTCCAAATCTCTCGTCTTCCTCTTCTGTGTCTTAGACAACCGTTTCTCCCTCCCTTTATGGCTGATAGTGTCAATGTAGACCGCATTGTGGTCGCTGGGGTGGGTCGCGAGCAGGCAGTCGTCCCGATCTGGAGGGTTGATCGACGATTTGCGGTTTGATATCACCGAAAGAGAGAGGCGGCTGAGTTTCTGGCCTATGGTGTCGCCCTGGCGAAGTGTGCGTGTAAATCTACACCATGAGTACGGGAAGAAAATCAGGTGTACTGACCGGCAATGGACAACCGCAATGCATATAAGGAACACCGAACCGTTGCTACAACGACACATCAGTGAGCATATTGCGGGACCAAAGTTTGACGAAGAGTCCTCTACCTCCCATGCACGGCAAGTAATATCGAACGCATTTGAGAGGTGGTTCTCCTCGACTTTATCGTCACTTAAAGGGAATTGATCACGTTAAAATCCAGTAACAGCGATACGGACTGAGAAACGACTAACTGATTGACGAATCTCCCTATATGCTTACGACAATCGCCACCATACTTCTGTGGGAGAAGTTGGTGCGTACTGCACCGAGCGTCGGTTTTGAACGGATAGGGTGAGAGTATCTCTGCTTACTGCCATGCTATGTCGATGTCCAGGGTCGGTACGAAGAAAGTGGTCGGTGCGGAGGCTATGAGATCTAGGAACCTTATTCGACGTGTAAGTGATACGAGACACAACCCTCCCGGTCTAGACATACGCGTGATACCTAGCAACACAGTGGTGCAGTGCAATTTCATCTTCTTTACTGTCAAAAAACCCCAGTTGGCTCCAACCGAGTTGGTGCATCTTCTCCGTGAACGTGTTTTGTCGAAGAACCTGTTCAACGCGACCGTGAGCCCCAAGGGAGAAATTATTACTATTGCAAAGACCCACAGCACCAACTAAATCCAATGAGAATGGTCGGCCGTCATTGTATGCACTCAGTACTTTCCTCAACCTGGCAGGAGATGAGGCAAGTGTCACACCAGCTCCAGTTTCGCGAAGAAAAATACTCACAGAGGAAGTCGCATGTAGAGAGCGAGCTTGTCACGAAGGGTCTCAAAAGAGAGCCCAACACCTCCCTTGATGTCTTTTTCCCATCGCTCGATATCTGTATCTTTTTCGTGGGTTAGCATCACTGACCCTCGTAACGAGGGGCGGGTGGCTCCGTCGCTACTGTGGTTATACTTAAGGCTCCCTTGGTAGAGGCGGACCTTTATAGCCTTGGCTCTCAGCGAACTAATCTCACCGGAACGGTCCAGAAGCGTTCCGCTAGGAAATTACGATCAGGAACCCTGTACCTCCGAAACAAGATAGAAGGATCCACGTACGGGAGATAGGTGGCATTCCCATACTTCTCTACGTCCCGAGTGTTTGTGGGATCCATGACAAAATCACGAATAAACTTTGCGAGAGCAAGTTTACTCCTATCAATCGGACACGAGCAGTGTTCGCAAGTGATAGCAAACATCCGCTCGGCATAACCACTTTGTCCCTCTGTCAGATATGCTAAGGGTAGAGAGTTTTATTGGTGGACAGCCCGATAGTTGAACGTAAACTCACGGACAAAGAGTTGGACGTTACACCTTGGGCACAAAATTTCTTGTTCTTGGAGCTCCCAGAAGGAGTCGAATGGATCATACGGGACGCGAGTTGCGTTCTCCCATCTGGCGGAAACATCTTGCGACGGTTTGTAACCCACCAAGTCACCTGCAACCTCCTACACCACGTCAGCCGGGCGCAAACATGGAGGTATTTTGGGCCTACAAGTAAGTCGAGAGGTGAAATAGATAGGTCCCTGAGCTCCGCCAAGACGCTCACACGTTCGAGGTCTTCGGCATACCACCTGGGGAGATGTTAAACCCCTTATGGAAGATGAAAGAGTATTCATACGTCGGATTGAGCATATATGCGTGCCAAATGAGCCAAACATCCAGGGGCGGATTGTCTACGGCGGTCGCCGACGTACGCAGTACACCCAGAGCTAGAACCCATCTCCGAAATCTATGAAGGGGTATTCTCAACCCATGGTAAAAGGCGAATGACGGCAGACAGCGCACCGTTCCAGAGCGAGTTCTAGAAACCAAACCCAGCGTGCCTCTGGATCCAGAGCCCCAGCAAGGGGTGGAAACGCGCTAGCAATATCAAGATTCTCCTGAACTTTGAGCTTGAGTTCTCTGAAGGCCCTCAACAACCTGAGGTGGATTTTCAGCTGGGAAGGAGTGACGAAGGGGACGAGTGTGACGGCTTTGCCGACATGAAATTGCGATTGGGCGATGTATTCAGGAGGATCATGAGGAGGGACGACGATTTCTGTCGTGGAGGTGGTTTCGAGGGGGTGAGACTGACCGGGAGAAGAACCCTTGAGGATCATGTCGAGACGTAGATGCCCTTGGGAATTCTTAGCGAATTGATCCCCCTCGAGCCTTTATACGATAGTGGGAGGAATGAAGAGCCTCACTATCGCCTGAGGCCTGAGTCACCCGATGATCCCCCGCTGCTGCGGTATGATGACCGCAGCAACATAACCGTCGTTAATCTCCGCAGCGCTCTCCCGTTCACACACTGGTCCGGTTCGGGTGCAAGAGCCGTTCTAAAATGTCTAGTCGACTGTTTATCTGGGGGTCAATTTGATACGATGTATGTACGGAAGAAATAACGCTTCAGAATTGAGAGCAATGAGTGATGAGTACAGATGTATGGGAAGTTGCAAGCCGATGTCCTGAGAGTAATAGTGGGAAAAAGAAGAGCGGTCGTTGAGACTACGAAAGATGGAAACTTCCCGTTCCTTCCAACATGGCTACTCGCAGCTTTTGTTTCGTGACCTCCTTGCAAGAGTAATCGGGAAGCTTCAAGTAGTTGACGCAAGTCATCACGCTTGGAAGGTAGTCGTCGGCCGTCAAAGGCGATTCGTGAGGTTTTCGAACAACGGTAAGCGGTGGATTGAGACCACGGAAACCTGTCAAGTACGTTAATACGTGTTTCAGTTTTATTAGCGTGTGACGCACCACCGATCGGCAGCTTGGGGCTACCGGTGATGAACTGGAGATAGCTGCGACGGGTAATGGAATCGTATTCTGCCATAATCTCAATCAGATTCTGGATCGCCTTGCTGTCCGCAGTGAACCCGTGGTCTGCCTTGAGTGCCTCGCCCAATGCTGATGCATAGCATTAGATTGAGGGCAACAGAAAGGAAATATATCCACTTACTTTCTTCACTCCAGTCCTCGTCCGAATTCCCGAACAACATCACCAATTCATCAACAGTGAATGTTCCCAAATCCTTGATCGGGAAGACCTTGGAGAAACCCTCACGGAGTGCTTTGGCCTGAGCCTGGACACCTTTGCCGATGACAGCGTCGATAACGGAAGCGATATACTCATCAACGTTGTCTGAAGTGACCATGAGCTCACGACCACCAGGCTGCAGTATCCGATCAGAGCCAGTCGAAAAATTGAGTCATATCGCCAAACCTTTAGTTCTATATCGTATCCAGGGACTGTGAAGTCGAGAGCGAGGTCCTCAACCGAAACCGTCTCGATCAGATCAACCTTGCTCGCAAGCTAAAGCGATTTCGGTAAAGAAACACGTGTCGAAGCCGTAAGTCTACGAACCTTTCCACCGTAGGGCTTTTTGGACAATCCTTGTAGTTTCTTCAGGGAGGATGCAAGCTCAGGGTCGACGAGCTATGAGGAAGCGTAAATAGCGCGATGCGACCACCGAGGATCGACAATACCTTGAGGTTATCGAGCGTCAAGGTAACCTGATCTCCTAGGACAAGCTTTAAGAAGATTTTGTTGAAAGATAGATCAATGATTCGTGAGTCTAGCATTGATTTCGCCATGAACTGCCCGATGACTCTGAAGATGTGTGTCCGTTTCCTAGGGGGACCTGGTTAGTGTCTGATATGGTAGAGCGCCGGTGTACTTACAGGCCCTTGTCATTACTACTATCATCAATCGACATGGGTGCAGGGAACAGTCCAAGCGGATGATGAACATGTTCTCCCGGGAAGGATTGGTCCCCATCTCTCCAAAGTTTCAGATCCCGACGTGCGAACTCTCTCGACACCAGAGAATAGAATTCGAGTGTCGGACCCAAACCAGTTCCAACCTCTTCGAAGTATTCCACCTCGAGTACAGAGGATGACGAACCGTAGAGTTCAAAGACCTTCACCGCGGACTCAAAGATATGCTTTCGCGATATCCTCACTTTCTGTCGTTGGAGTCTACCGAGGAATCCGACCCCATCGTCACGCCTTGAGGTATCCTGGCCTCTTGCTTGCTGGCTCTGCCACTTCAGGATGAGTCGAGCATAACCAAACGACGTCGACTGAAGGAAGTTGTAGCGAGTGGAGAATGGGAATAAGAAGGGGAAATGTTGAGGCAGATCCAGGGACCAATCAGGGAGGCATGAACTGACAAACCAAATTAGACTGGGAGATGGGAATGGAGTTGTGCGACAACTCGCCTAGCGACGATCATGGGTTCTTCCAGTTGACGGGTGAGTTTCGCGGTCAACTTATTGTTGATGAAGCAGGACTCTGGGAGGGCGCTTCGTTGTTCTCCGGGCTTATCGCGCTGACAGGCATTGATTTGGTGCAAGACGCGCAACAGACGCAAGATCTTGGAGTGAGGGGCGTCGTTCGTGGAGGACGCTGAAGGGGCGGGAGTTCGGCTCCGTGATCCGAACTCAGCGCCATCGGAACGAGCTATCTGATGTCAGCCGAATAGCCAGTGATAGATGGCCCTTTTACTTACTGTCAGGAGCGGGGGCCATAATCTTTTTGAACTTGACAGGATATACACCTTGCCAGATCGCACTTGAAGAAGCGGTAGCACCGGAGTTCTTTCGAGCCTCATGTTGGTGGATAGCACCGTAGATCGTAAGGTCCAGAGGAAGCACATGATCATCCATGGAGAACTCGAGGTGCCAATCAGAAGCCTTGTTTTTCAAAGCGGCCGCATACGAGACTTTGGATTGGGCGAAGCTTAGCTGCATGCCAGATGGACCTTCCTTGAGTGGATTCGGTGTTGCAACTCTGGTACCATCCGGGGTTTGTGCTTCGATTTTTGATCCGTCTAGAAACTGTTATCAATTGAACTATTCACGATGCAATATTGCTCACCATCAGCGACAGAAAGGTTTACGGTCTTCTCTACCACTGAGCGATCGCCATCCAAGTCTTCGTCAAACACCTGTTGGAGAAGGTTAAATGGAGAGAATATCGGGCATCGGGGGGGGGGGAGTACAACATACGTCAGCATCAATTTCGTCGTCGGTGAAATCCGCCTCAATGTGAGTATCGTCATGGCTCACGCCTGACTCGGGAAGTGCGTCAACCTTGGGTGTCTCGGGGTCCGCAGTGGGGGTTACGTCATCAGAAGTCTTCCCAGCCTCCGCGTTGTTTTGAGCATCCTTCTTCGCACTGAGCCGGAGACTCCTGCGGCGAGTCGGTCCAGATTCGTTGGTGCTCGTCTCAGATGATTTGGTGCTACTTTCTGCAGGTGGCTGAGGACGAGAGGATGAAGGAGAGGATAGATTGCCTGTCAGGGCCGCGAAAATGCGGGAGCTGTTGAGAAGGCCGGAGATACGGGGGCGCAAATAATCGTGAAGTGCTTGGAAAGTCGCAATCGCATGAATCGAGACCACGATGTTATTTAGGGCTTTGGGAACATCGGAGTCTTCTGTGGCGATCAGCCGGAGTCTGAGTTGACGAGCGAGCAGCGACGGAGAACTTCTTCTGGAGTCTACTTCAAGACATCAGTGGAGGACATGATATGTACACTAACATCCAACGCACCATCGATACCCTGGGCAATGGTAACAACTTCGTAGGGCTCCATCCGAGTGAGACTCTCCTGCAGCTTCTTAACAAACACAGAAAACGGTGTTTGGATGTGCATAGGCTTGGCCTTTCGTGAAAATGCCTCCAGGAACATGTCTTGACGCCGTTTGGCACCCACTGAATATGATGAATTCAGCATCACCAGTGACATACGAGAATCACGGGGGGGCATACCTGATCGATCTTCATCAGTGGAAAACGCAAGAAGGGAATCCACGAGTCCACTTTGTAAAAGTTCGAAGCTGGACAAGGACGAGTGAGGGGACGAGAAAAGGGCGGCAAGTTCTTTCAAAGCCTCAGATAAATGTTTTTCGGTCTCATCCTTATTAGATAACCGTTGAACGAGCTGGTGAAGCGTGTTGTAAAGCCCGTGCTCCGCTTTGTCGTCGTTAGAAAGATGTCGTAAGCGGATGACGCGCGCTCGAAGGGTGATGGCGTCCTCAGGTTCCAAAGCGAGGGAAGCGAGTTTCTTGTAACCTGGAGTACTAGTCGCGAACCCCGCTGACGTGGGTGGTGGTGTGGCTGTTGGCTCCGGGGTGGATTCATCGTTCTTCGCGTCTTCCTTAGGCTTTGTAACCAACGTCCTAGTCGCCAAAGCTTCCACCTCGTGGAACACTCCCTCCCTCCGGAATGCCGGGGTGTATTCCATTGGCACCTTCGAAATTAGTATCTCGACGAGCTGGAGGGCTCCCAGAACGAGGGTTGGATGGTCCTTCGAAGATAGGATTGAAGAAGAGAAACCAGCAACCGGAACGAACTTGGGACGATTCTGGTAAAGGTGTGGTTCGGTCAATAGTGCAATACACTTACCGAGAACACTCGTTTCAAATCCTCTGTCTCCAGAAATCCGACAGCCTTGAGGAGACCGGTCAACGTCTTCAGTCTCACGGAGGTGATAACACTCGCGGCGTAGACATCGATCAAAACCGGGACCATGAGTTGCATGAAGCGCCCCACGACATCTGGTTTTGACCTCAATAGTTCATTCCTGTCTGGGACCTGATCCTTTGGAGGAGTGTGCAGAGTTTCGGTCTGTTCCTCGCGCGACGACGGAGTTTCGGGGGAGGGTTCTGTCGCGACACTGGCGTCAGTATGATCAGTACTTCCGTTGGCAGGTGTAGGAGGTTGAGGGATCAATGCGCCGGCAATGGGGGTGTCCTTAGCTTCTCTTCTGGAAGCAGCACGGTCAGCCTTTGCTTTGGCTTTGATCAACTTGTTGAGAGCCTTTTCCGTGTAACCCTTGTGATCGAACACGCCATCTGTGGCCGCATCTCAGCATCAGAGTATCCAAAAAGACAGCTGTGCTGCTGCTTACCTTTTGGCAGTGGGGGCATAAGCTCGCAAATGAGGCTGAGGGCTTCTTCAACCTGGTCTTTCGGACGATGAGCTAGGTTCTGCATCACGGTCATATCCGCTAATCCACCCCCCAGGCCTTGACCTGACATCGAATCGCCTTGTTCCCGTTCCTCGTGGGCAGAAGGCAACACACCCGTCAGGATTTGGAACACGGTGTCGACGATATCCGCCTCAAGAAGAGCCATAGTGATTTTGGAGCTTGCTCGTGCAGATATGGCCAAACTACGCAACAGCGATGTGAAGGTAGCAGGGGCTATCAGTGGGGAGCCACCAGAAGGAAGGAGGAGGAGGTTGACAGCAGTGATGAGCTCTCTATCGACCAATGCTTCCAGGTTTTTGACGGAGGCGCGATAGTAGGAATCGATGACGCGGATTACACATAAGCAAGCAAATTCAACCAGGCGTTGATCAGAGTAACCGAGGCAGTTACGAATAATGGGCCACACCCCCTGGACCATGGGAAAGTGGTCAGGGGAGATGTTTCGACAGCAATTAGATGCGGCCTGAATCGCAGTGCGTTGAACGGCGATGGAGAAAAAGTCGAGGTAGCTCAATAACGCGTTCAAGCCTCCTTCCCTGACAATGGCACTCGGAAATTCCTCCGATATTTTCTCCAGCGTCTATGGGAGACACAGTTCAACGAAAATCGTGGACGACAAACGCAACAACTTACGCTCAGGGTTTGTTCAGCAAGATCAATGTAAGATATCTCAATCAGCTTGCCGCAGAGAACAGGTATGGCGCCGTGATAGACGACAGTGTGCGCCACACCTGGCAATGCTTCCATTAGATTCGCCAAACATCTGCATGCAAGAACCTGGGCCTCAGGATTCTCGTCTCCCTGGTAGCGAGACCCTCCGCTGAGAGTCAACGCGGCGGCAAGATCGGGGTCGTGGTCTCTGGAATCTTCGTCTCTGTCATCATCATCGTCAGCGTTGCCCGTGCCGCCAAGGATTTTGACAAGTTCGCGGATGTAGGATTCGACGGGGAATGAGCCGGCCAAGGTGTCCTCGGTACTGATGCTCAGTAACTCGGTGAGTTCTTGCAACGAGATAAGACGCGTCGTCGGGTCAGCGGAGGGTTTGATGTTGTTGAGGAGACTCTTCAGTCGTCCAGAAAGTCCGAGCATGTACGAACTGAGCTGTCGGTAATCGCCAAATATTGCCATTGCCGTGGATTCGTCCAGATGTCCCAGACCGCTGTCGTGAGACGTTGTGTTCCGATCCTTGATCCCCTCTTCGTCGTCGTCGTCGTCGTCATCGTGATCGTGGCGGTCGGGCGAATCTAATTCTCCTTCGTTGGGATCCTCGTGTTCATCGTTTGTGTGTGCGTCCTTGGTTTGAGCAGGGTCATAGTCACCACGAGAGGGACCGGGTGCCATCGCCTTGCCCTTTGCGGCGGCAATCTTGCCCTTTGAGCTGACATTTCTGCTTCCCGATAAGATGGGGTAAGAGAAAACTGCATCGGAGGACATACCGTGTCTTTTTCGGCATCTCTAGGGGTTCTGTAAGGGGGAGATCTGAACGGGAGCGGAGGGAATATGAACTTGTGGCTGTTCGGGGACGCTTTAGGGTTGAAGAGGAGGCGACAGATGTATCTTCGTCTGAGGTAGCTTCTGGTAACGCACGTTTCTTGCCTTTGATATCGCGAGGGGGTTCTTGGATAGATAATCCAGAGGATTGCGGGGGGAACGTGACCCGGCGAGCTCTGGGTGAAAGCCATGAGGGTGGGCGATCCGGGTCGCGAAGAACAAGAGAGGGAGACTTACTTCTTCGACGGCCTCGTCGCCTGTTCTTCCGTCTCTCTCCCTTTTCCCTTGCTGGTGCTGATAGCACGCGGTCGCTTGGATTGATTGGACTGTGGAGTTGAACGGCTGGGGCCAGCTACGTCTGCGGCAACGGCGGAGCGGTCTTCGGATTCGGGTTCCCTCTCCTTTTCTTTTTCCTTCTCCTTGGCTGCTTTTACTCGTGCGCTGGAACGCAAATTCCGGGGGGTGGATGAGGAGGACGAGGCTTCGAGCGGGGCGTGTTCTGGGCTGGAGCTACTAGATTCTGGGTTGTGCTGGGATAAGTCCATTTAGTGTCGGCCCCCAGCCATTGAATCTGTGGTGGAAGCTCGAGAAAAAGAGAGAGTTTGCGAGTGTAAGGAAGAGTCACCCTCAAGGGTCTAGTCTGTCAGCAAATGTGGCCACTGCGCTGCCACGCGATGTTCCCTTATCGGGAATATTTCCTCAAGGCTACCATTTCTTTTCAGGCTCGTTTTTCAGGCGCAAGTAAACGTACATATGCGCAGTCTACGTGCTACAATTAAGAGGGCGGGCAAGACTACATCGTGTCCATTCGCAAAGGTGACTCGCGAAGAACGAAATTTGGCCCGATGCCCCGCCTATTCTGCACCGGAGTGATTCGGGTGCCAGAAACGATGGCAAGTGGTGCACGGCAGCCAAAAACAGCTGCGATATCAGTGCGATACGCAGATATCACAAGGAATATGTGCTTGAGCTCGCGTCCCCGTCCGATATGTATGATATTGTTGAGCGAACGGCGGGAGAGAAATGCGCGCGCGGGGCGAGTTGCTCTGGGATTTGGGACGTGTGCAACTTGATCCCGACTACTAGGTCACCTCTAGGTGATTCGGGCGACGACCAGCCCCTCTTGCAGTGCTTGACCAGGAGCAAGTCGGAGGTTTGTGAGCCCGATCACGAACAAGTCGTCCGCTATGATCTCGGTGGCTCCGCGCATCGCTCGATGTCGGGGGGCTCTGTCCCGCCTGGAGCTTGGCCGCCTCCTGTATTCCTCTCACCCTTCGTCCGCCGGCCCCAAATCCAACAAGCGAGAGGAACTCAACTTCAATCCCGAGGTCTACTTTGACGATGTCCCAAATCCCGAGTACATCAACTACAAACGCGTCACGTCCAACGACCTGGAGGCATTCAAACACCCGCCAAGGCGAGTCAAGATGTTGATTCGTGACTACATCGAGGACTCGTTGTACAACCCCCACTACGGCTATTTCTCGAAACGCGCAACCATTGTCACCTCACCGAAACACATAGACTTTGGGACCCTCCGAGACTCGGTCGAATTCCAGGAGGAGGTTGCGAAGCGGTATGTACCATACGGGAAGGATGAACCTGGGCCCGGAAAACAACTGTGGCACACCCCAACCGAGATATTCAAGGTAAGTTATGGTCCGGACAAGCCACGGGATACATTCTGATATATGGCGTGTAGCCGTGGTATGGGCAGAGTGTTGGGTCGTGCATTGTATCCGAATATCTCCTCAAGTACTTCCCTTACGAAGACTTCGTCATCTACGAGATAGGAGCTGGGAACGGAACACTTGCACTAAACATCCTCGACTATATCCGAGACACCTACCCACAAGTGTACGAACGGACAAGGTACAACATCGTGGAGATAAGCGGCAGCTTGGCGAGGCTGCAGGAGCGGAAATTGAAGGACCACCCGTGCGTAACGATAACCAACAAGAGTATCTTCCATTGGGATCAGAGGGAGGATTCCCCGTGTGTGTTCATCGCCATGGAAGTCATCGTGAGTGGCATCTTGTCTGCACATCAACGCGAGACGTGAACGCGTGCTCTTAGGATAACTTCGCGCATGACATGATTCGATACGACATGCGGACACTGGAACCCTACCAGAGCCTTGTGGCTGTGGACGAGAACGGGGACTACTCTACGTACTTCACGAAAGTGACGGATCCCCTCATTTCTTCGTTCCTCCAACTCAGAAGACGCTTATTTCACCCGCCACCTCTCCCACGGCTTATCAAAGCCTCGGCTACTTTCCGAAGCATCTACTCGAACCTGCCTTTCTCCAGAAACCTCTCCGCCCCTGAATTCATTCCAACAAGAATGCTCAGCTTATTACAGACCCTCCGACGGTATTTTCCTCGACACCGCTTGCTGCTTTCGGATTTCTCGTCGTTACCGGACGCTATTCCAGGGGTGAATGCCCCAGTCGTTCAGACGCGCCACCAGAATACGACGGTCCCCACATCGACATTGTTCGTCCAGCCAGGGTATTTCGACATTTTCTTTCCGACGGACTTTGAAAGGTTGCGAGATATGTATGAGCACATCCTTTCGCAACCTGACCCATCTGCTGTGGGCTCTTCCACACGTGTTTTGCCGTTGAGCAACAACGCTTCTTCCTTGTCCACTGGACCCGACTTTTTCTCGTCATACCATCCACTGAATCGGAGGGCCAAAGTTGAAGGGGTCATATCAGCGAGTGGACTGCCAGTCGGCGAGAGGAAAAGCAGCGTGTTTACACACGCAGAATTCTTGGAGACATACACAGATCTTTCACGGACAAGGCTGAAAAACGGAGAGAACCCAATGTTAGAGTATTACCAAAACGTGAAGTTTCTGTTTTGACGGGCACGGTATTACCCCTCTCATTTATTGTCGCCGTATAATATATAAGTAGTAATGGAACGCCTCCCCTAGCTGCCGCACCTCTAGCCGGGTATCGGATTTCGAAAGATAGCGCTTTCGAAAATGAGGTTGCCCAAAAGTCAGATACAGAAACAACCCAGTCGAGCACAGGACCCTGATACTTGCTCCATCGGTTCAAATTCAACGGTGAGAAGCGTTGATACTCACCGCAAAACCTCATCGACTTCCTGGTTGCAGTCCTGTATCACCTGCTCTGGTGGGTCCTAGAATGTGTGAACTTGAGAAAGAGCGTGCAGACGGTGCGACTGTGGTTACCCAAACGTCGCCCTTGGTTGTCATCATTGCATCCATTGTCCCTGAAAGAGCGTCAAATGTATACAATAGGCATGGACAAGGTTCTCTCACCTTTATCGAGGGCGACGTCGAATGTACCAGCGTCGAAAGGTAGTTCTCGGACATCCGCCACCACCCCTTCAGATAGCGAATCAATTTTGTAGACACGGACAAACTTCGAAATCCACTGACATTCCATGCCCGGTCGTGACGTGCTGTGGCGTCGTTGCATTTGGTCGATGACCACGGAAGAGTACTGAGCATGGGACAATCGGCGTATGTAGAGGTGGAACTAGAGATCTCTGACATCTACGTTGGTAATATTCTTGTATCCGTCATCGTACATCTGCACGTACGGAGTTAGGAAGGTGAGATCTGACGGTGGCATTTGTAACTCACCTCCTCCGATAACCTTGAGTTTCCACACCCAAGCATCAAAATCCGTGCAGACTTGTCTGGTATCAACTCATTGATGATGTGCGAGATATCTGAGTATGACTTGAACCAGTCAAACGACCCGTCGTCGGATTCGCTTAGGTAAAGGGTTTTGTGGTGCCAGAGAGGAGTGAAAATTATCCATCGTACTGTGTGTATCTGTGATCCCTGGAGAGAAGGAGGGGTTAGGTGGTCCGTGGTGGCCGTTGATTGAGCCTTTGTTCTTGCCAGTAGTCTTTTGAGCCGTATTGCTCGTTGTCGTGCGGGAGCGAGGACATGGCGGTGGCTGAAAATCAGATGCACGGATTCGGACATGCTCTACAGCATTTTGTTTGCTCGCCCCACCGCCGTTCAACCACGCAAAACCTGGTGGAAAAATTAGTGAACAAAATAAAAGGATATAATGCGATTGTTCTTTCTACGGCTGGTGGTACATATGAGAGAGGGCGGTTGTCCAAATGCGGAAATTCAGAGTTACAATCATCTTGCGTTGCGCCGACGCCGCCGAACCCTCGTAAAACGTTTTTTATTTTTGTGGTCGTCGTAAGTCCCAGCGACCGACGCCCTCCGCGCCGTCCCCCCCTTCATCCGCTCCCCACTCCATGTCATGCCTCGCAACCCAAATGCCGGTCCTTCCACTCTCCGAAACAGAAACCGCGTCACCAACAAGACCAGGCTCAAGGTCATCCACGGCAACATCGACGCCGATCCTCATGTCCTCGACGAGGATGAGGAGAAGGCCAGGGTCGTATCTACCGCTGGTGTCGAGGCCGAGGATGCAAATGTTCGTCTTTCCTTTCCCTCTTAACTCTCCTTTCACCCGCCCCTCGGGAGTGGCGCGTGTCTCCTCCTGATTGGCTGCTTCTCGTGGGAATCCAATCCGCGGTTTGCTGACATAACCTTCTTTCCTTTTTAGGAACACCACCTCCAGGCTGTGCTCTCGGCTGCCGCCCAGAGACACCAGAGCCAGCGGGCGGCACGAGCCGGTGGTAACGAGAAGGAGAAGGCTCCTGTCGCATACATCCCTACCCCGGACTCGAATGGTCTAGTGGACAACTACGACGAGCTCTATCCATCCAACCGCTGGAAGGACCCTAGCACTTACCTCCGTTGGTCAAGTACTGTCGAAGAGTCTATCACTAATGGACTCAACAACGGGTTCGTTTACTATATGGACGAGTGCGATAAGGAGTGGCTGGACAAGAACAATGAACAAGCGCGTGGAGAGGGCACCAGCGCTCAAGGAGCCATCTCTTCGCGGTCCGGCCACCCCCAGCGTAGCTCCAAGGCTAAAGGAAAGGAACCTGACCTTTCAGCCCCTGCTGTCATGTCCGAGGATGAGTTCGAGCTCGTGATGGCCGTATTCGAAAAGGTTACTCATGACAAGACCGAATATCTCCATCATGCTTTGGAAAATGGAATGCCTTTCCCCCCGTTTACGGATTATCAGGACACATTCTCCGCTCCTCTTTCTCCGTCCATGTTCGCCGATTTCATCACCCCTTCTTGGCTCCCCGCTCCCGCCCATCTTCTACGCCTTGCGAGGGTCGTGTACCCTCACTGGCGCGAACGACGTCTCGAGGCTGGAGGCAAAAGAATTATACCCGCCGTCAATGTGCGCCCTCTTCTCTCGATTCCTTATCCCTCTCTGACATGCTTCCAGCTCGATGAGACAGATACCAGGAACGAGTCATACATCTGTTTCCGAAGGAGAGAAATCAAGGCTGTCCGCAAGACCCGGGCTTCACATGTCACTTTCTCAGACAAGCTCATCCGCCTTCAAAACGAGCTTACAACAGCATTCGAAATCGCGAATGACGTCATTTCCAGGGAGACGTACAAGAAGGAAGCGGCTCAGTTGCAACAGGAGGTTTGGAACCAACGGATCGTTTTCTCCGATCTCAAGAGGAAGTTCCCCACTCTCGGAACGAAAGAGGATGAAGAACTTCTCGTCGATAAAGAGCGTGTTCCGAAGAAACCAAAGGTCGAACCGTAAGTTCCCCCCAATCGATCTACACTGGTTGGGCAAATTTAACAAGTCTGCAGCCGAATGAGCCTGAAGCTGCGGACGGCCGAAGCCACCCCTCAACTGGAGCCACTTGTTCGACCGAAGGAGCGCGCTGCCGCCATCCTTCAACAGATCGACCGCGACCTAGCAAAGGTGAAAGAAAGGGACCACGGTTGTTGGGACGATCAGGTCGAGGTTAGTTCAGTGTTCTTCCTTCTGGGGGTTCTTAGATACTGACATCATGCGATAGAACTCGTTACAGTCGCAGCTTGTCCCTCTGTCCCAGCGTTATTTCAAGGTTTTCAAGAACTCTTCCCCATCCGAAGAGGATTCTCCTCCGCGTCCTCGAGCGGCTGTCGGTCTACGAAGGCGTTTTGGGCGTGGTGGCATCCTACATTATGACCGCCGGGTCGTACCTCCGATCACCGCTCGTCGTGCTTCCCGCGGTCCCATCGACGACTATCTAAGCTTTGAACCGTTCTTCCCTGGACGACTGGAAGACCTATCCGAGATGGAGCGAGAAGATCGCGCCCGGAGGGTGGCTGAGAGGTGGAGATATGACGAAGATGATCGGTTCCCAGCTTTCGAGGGCCCGGAAGAACTGGAGAGACAACTGTTTGACGACTACGAGGCCAAGTGGGTCTACCTAATCCGCGAATTGTGCCTATGCTTATACCTTATCGCAGGTACATGCGTCACCACATGACGCTCCTTCATGATCCTGATCATCAGGCACTCACAACCGACCCGACACTCACCATTACTACACCCGAAGGGAAGCATGTCACTGTGCTACCCTTCCGCCTCGGCCCTACTCATTCGCAGCCCCGCCGCGAAGTTCAGGCGAGTACTCAACGTCCGACTCCTGTTCCGGCTCCAATATCGTCCATGCCGCCTGGTACCCCAATATCTATGCAATCACAACTGAAGAAAATGCAAGCACCAACCATGTCTTCTGTTCGAATCCCCTCCACCGGTTCTATGCGTCCTCCTGCACCTCCCACTATGCCTGCTATCTCGACTCATGTCTCCCACCCTGTCACCGAGGCCCCAGCTGACACCCCAACCTCCACCCCACCTGAGGGGAGTACGGTTTCCCAAGACGCTACGCCTCAGCCACAACCGGAAACTCAGGCACAATCCCAACCGGAACCTATCGTCCCTACCCCTGCCTCGACCTCACCTGTCAAGCCGCCCTCCCAGAACCAACAGTCACCCGCTGTCGGTATGAACCTCCCCGTCATTACGAACAGTTATCACATCCCTGTAACTGGGTTCCCGGCCGCCGTCCCCAACAGCACGGCCCTGCCTTATTCTAATCAAACAAGCAACGTTCTGAGCGCACAACAGATGCAAAACATCAAGATGGCGTTTGCGGAACAGGCGCCAACGATGCACCAGCTCCAACCCACGACCGGAAACATTCTTTCCCGCGTTCCCGCACAGTACATGGGGCATGTGAACGGCGTCGGCTATGACCACATTCAAGTACGCCAGCTGCACTGGACCCCGCAAAGAATACCCACGAACGGATTGAATGGGACAACTGTGACACAGCCGAATGGCTACACTGGTGCATTCCAGCAGGGTTCGGTGAACGGAGTACGAACGAACGGGATCGCCGTTGGACATGTCGTCGGGCAGCACTCCTCGTCGCCGCTTTTACAAAGCACATCTCCTGTGCCAAACGGTTCGATGCACGGTTCTCCTCCACGACCATCCTCACAATCATCGGTAGCCTCGTCTCCGTCAATGCAAACGCAGTCAGTGGGGGTGAACGGAAGATACTCGTAGTTTCGCTTTGCATATGGCTGAGATGCCGTTCCACTTGGACCAGTAGGTGTTTGTACATACGTAATTGTTCTTTCTGCCGTTTGGAGTTTTTGTTTTCGATATCGCACTTCTTTCGTTTGCCTACTTAGTACTTAATACTTAAATCGAATATCACCTCCCTTCTGACTTTGGGTTCTTCTGGAGTCGGAGCCGTCGGAAATGAGCGCCTTGTAGTGACATGTTCCGTGATGGAGAACTGCAGTCACCGTCCCACATCATAGTTCGCTACCACTTCCCCAACGCAGGCGGCCATAACGGGCGCTGACTCCCAAGTTCTGGGAGACGTGTGCTGACAATACCGACCCTTCACTTCCACACAATAAGACCAGAACTCTCGCGAGACCCGAACTTGTCTCGAAGGACCAGTCTAGCTTCTGCGGATTCCGACGAACTGGACTCGTACGAGATGGTTCAGCCATACGGATCTACCAACCATTCTGGTGTTGACGTCGAAGCCAGAGATGATACCGCGGGCGAAGAAACCTCCTTGTTAGGTACTGCTTCAACCGGGAGGAAGGTGACAAAGCGGGAGGGGCATGCGACAATGGTTAGCGGTATCGGAAACCTTGTGAACACGATCGTTGGAAGCGGTGAGTGACGTCTTTGCAACGTTTACCGGACTTCTTATACAAACTTTAACGAACGAAGGAATGCTTACTTTCCCACTGGTATGACTCCCACCTCGTTGACACGAAAGTTACTGGCGTTCACATTCATCAGCTTCTCGCTTCTGCTGGTATCATCCCCGGTGTACTTACTTGTGTATTATCTGGGGGAACTTCCGCATTTGGACTGTACTTATTATCGAGAGCGTCCACCAAGGTCCCTCATAGACGGTCATCATTCTTCGCCGTAGCCGAGTTAACGTACCCTAAAGCCGCCATATTCTTCGACGCCGCCATCGCCATCAAGTGTTTCGGCGTTTCCATCAGGTGGGCGGTTCGAGCTATTGCTATGGTCTTGAGGGTTAACTCCTTGTTCCTCAGTTATCTTATCATCATTAAGAGCTTAATGCCTAACGTCGTGGCTGCCATACATCATGACATCGCCTCCCCTGATACACCCCTCCCGGATTGGGCTTTATCTGGCCGTGTTTGGATCTGCTTTATAATGTTCATTCTGGCGCCACTCTCATTCCTGAGACACCTCGACAGTCTGAGACATACAAGTTTTATTGCACTCTTTGCCATCGGTACGAGAATTAATCCTTGGCTGCTGGGAGACCGCGCTAAAATACAGTTTTTAATAAGCCTACCTTGTCGTTGTTGTGGTATATGGCTACTTCAAACCGATGGAAGGTGCTCCTGAACCCGGGGAGATCCACCTCATTCACTTCACCCCCACATTCGTGTCGACTTTCCCGGTCCAGGTGTTTGCTTTCACCTGTGCCCAGAACGTGAGTTCAGCTCACCGCTATGTCGGTGCCTTCATTTACACTGTGTCATGAAGCTCTTCCCGATCTATAATGAGTTAACCAACAATACGCAACGCCGCATGAACATCGTCATAGGGACATCGATCGGTTCTGCTATTGGCATTTACGAGATTATTGGAGTGTTTGGTTACCTTACTTTCGGTTCTAAGGTCTGCCAAAATACTTCCAGATCGCGAGCATATTTCTCACATCATGGCAGGTTGGAGCTAACATCATTGCGATGTATCCCTCCACTTCGATCTTTATCGCTGTTGGACAATTGGCAATTGCAATCCTTGTCATGTTTTCGTACCCGTTGCAGGTTCATCCATGCCGCAACTGTCTTGACAAGATTTTCCATCTGGGCAACAAGGTGGCAAAGTCCCCCCAAACTGGTGACGAAGACGAGGATGACATCCCAGTCGTTGATGAGCACGGACCTGGAGGCATGTCTACATTCAAGCATGCGATACTCACGGTCGCGATCGTCGTGGGCGGGTTCGCGATTGCTTACTTTGTCGATGATCTGCAAATGGGTGAGCCACTTCACGCAACCCATGGTTTGTCAGGTACTAATCCGGCCACGCGACAGTTCTCTCCTTCGTTGGTTCAACGGGGTCGACGACGGTTTCGTTCATCATACCCGGTTTGTTCTTTTGGAAGCTGACAAGGAACGATCCGGGGACAGGAAAGTTGTTGAATCGATCTGCACTGGGTCTCGCGATATACGGAATGCTAGTATTTGTGTTCTGGTGAGAACTTTCGGTCCTATCTGAGCCTCTGGTTGACCGTGGCCTCTCCGCAGCCTGAGTTACAACATCTACAAGGTCATCCATCCTTCGGAGATCCACCAGGGACTTTTAGAGTAGAGGCCAATAATCCCCCCTGCCGCAACTTCACTTATACACAATTATTTATTTGTTTTATTTGCCGGATGGGCGTCTAATTGTGGTGGCCCGCCTCGATCTTGATTTCTAACCCGCTCTCACTCGAACGTTGTCGGATGTCGGAACGCTGACTGACACGACGACAGGCGACGACCTCGACGGCGATAATAGCAGCATCAGGCCGTGAGCCACGTCCCACCCGTATGTACGCTCTCCCCTTCTCGCCGTTTTCGGCTCAGACGACGTGTGAAAGTCTGACTTGGACGTCCTCGAGACCCCAGGCTGTGTTCCTCCCGTCCCTCTTTGTAGCCGTCGCCTTCCTTTAGCCTTACCCAGGACACTACCCCTCCTAGCTACCCCTCCTCAAGACTGATTTCAGCAATGGCCACCGTCTCAATCCTCACCAATCCACTCGCCAACACCTCGTCCTCGTCCTTTTCCGAACCTCAGATCGTCTCGGGCCCATCCAATCCATCATCCGACCAGCCGCAGGCATCAGTCTCCCAATCCGATGGGAACCAGTCAGTGACCGAAGTCATCATCGAGGCCCTTCGCAGCAAGGATAGACTGTTTGTGCTCAAGCTCGGGGAACAAATGGAGGCGTTGATCAATGAACGCAAGTCAGTAGTCTCGCTTCCTTTATTCCGTCCGTCCGTGTCGTATCAGCAACATACCGCCAGTCGTCTCTCGTCTTCTTCACGTCCACTCCTGCATGCGTGCTGACTTGGTCCACCCAGAGCCCGGATAGATGTGAATCCCACCACGTCTTACCAGCGCCTGCTTGTCCACAGATGCTCCGCATATTACAGGCTGGCACCTGAGAGCGATCCCACCAGCAAGGGTATTGCAGTGTACCCAACAGCAGACAGTAGGATGTACGTGAGGTCATCATTCTCGCAGTGGCCTAACCCTTATCCAACTCGTGGTCCCGTAGACCCCCCCGACGCATCGCTGAGCTTGTCCCTCTTGAAGAAACCGCTCAACCCGCTTTCAAAATCATGCGTCGTGTTCAACAAGACCGCACTAAACTCAAACCTACCTCACAATCCGGCTCTATCGCTGGTGAGGACGCTGATCTATCAGACTTGGACCCCTCCGAGACCGGGAGCCAGGGGGGTCGGAGTAACGCGACCGGTGGCAGCGGTCACCATAAAAAGTTCATGACGATCGAGGAGCGAGAGGCTGCGTACAATGAGGCTCGCTCTCGTATCTTCATGGATTTTGAAGAGAAGGAGAAGGGCAAAGAGAAGGATATGAGCGCTAGCTCCTCCACCTTCAGCCAAATGTCCGGTTCTGCCTCCACGAGTGCCGGCAGGGACAGCGGAAGCGTAGGTGATATAGAAGACTCACTTAGCTCCGTCGCCACTGAAAGCGAGTGGTCTGGTCCAGTTACACGCAACGAGAAACCCCGTCGTTCAGGATCAGGAAACACATCTGCTGGATCGTCTCGTTCGCTCCGGTCCTTCAATAATGGAGGGAGTTCTCGCAACTCTCGGGCCACTTCTCCATCCTTCTCTTACGCATCCCTTTACGAGCCTCCGCCAACATCATATGATCAACCTCAATATATTGGTCACCCACCGGTGTCATATAACCACGCTTATATGTATCCGCCCTATCTTCCTCCTGGGCAGCCAATGGGACAAGGCGTGATGCCTCAATATCCCTACTACCAGCCGTACCCATACCATCAACAGCACCCTCATTCTGATCCCACTAGTCCCTCAATGGGTGAACCGATGTTTCATCCGCAACCGCAACCACATTCACAGTCACAACAACAACTACCGTACCCACCACAATACATGTGGCCTCCGGGACATCATCCTCCCCCTCCACAGCCGCCTCAACACACACAAAGTGCTCCTCCGCAGGGCTCAGGTTATCCTCCGCAGTTCGTTCCGCCTTCCGGTCAATATGGCCACTACGCGGTGCCTTACTGCCCGCCACATCCCCAGGGTCCGCCATCGACGCACCCTCCTCACCCTCCGCCACACATGCAGCTGTATCATCCTGACAACAATGGACAGGGGCACGGACAGGTGATGGGAAGTTCTAATCCAAGCGTAGATTCCCACAACGGGAGGAGAGGTGGGGGAAATAACACCGGTCGGCGGAATGCGCCCAAAGTGCGGACTGCGTGGAGCTATGGGCCTGGGCCGGGTGGGTTTCAGCACCACAACTATAACGGGGATACTGTAGGGCCTAGGTTAACCTCATCGAGGAGAACTTCTGGAAACTCCAGTGCCGGTAGCAGGACTCCAGGGGACGAGGCGTCATCGACTGCCGTGAGTTCAGTTTAGCGTCATCTTATACATCCCTCACGGTCCTATTACAGTCGTCGTCAACGACATCATCTTCGTCGCGACATACCTATACCTCAACCTCGACCACTTCCAAACACCCTCTCCCTGCGAGACCTGACTGGGCAGTGGGGTTGAAGGCTCAGCCGACTCTCTCCCCTCGCGGGCATCACGACCAACACCAAAATTCGCGTAATTCGCCGAGTAGGAATGGTCCTCAGCAAAATATACAACATTTGCCACCCGTGATCCTGCAGTCTGCAGATTTCCCGCCATTGTCGAATCTGCCATCAAGTTCAGAAAAGCGGACCCCCGCGGTGAGTGGGGCGTGGAACAACCCAACGTCGAACAAATCGATCATGACGCCGGCCTCTTCCGGGCCCGGGACACATGGGTCGGCGTTAGTACGCTATCCCAATGGAGGCGGACCACAGGAAGGCAAGCGGCTGTGTCAGGAAAGGGGTTCTGGTGAATCCAGCATGGAAGAAATGTCGTTAGCCATAAGGGTGGAGTCGATGGCCTTAGATGGAGCTGGGGAAAAGATGGAAGGACCGGTACCAACCGAGGGGCTTGCTGGACGGTGACGAGGACGAGGACAGAGTAGGGGTTTACGGTATAGTAGAATGGTTTTCGATCGTTGCTTTGCCAGTGTTGTGCTCGTTTTTCCCCCAAGTGTCGTCATCTGTTGTGTCCCCCCACATGTTGTCGAGTTCGGCCGCTCCTTTTCTCACTTGTTCCATCTCTCCCTTCCCTATGTATCTCCAATTTTGTGTATTCGATCTGTTCTCTACTTTTTCATGGAATACAACTTGTCTGAAAAACTAAGTGAAGGCGGTCGAGCCTGAATCGATCTGTGGGAATTCCACTCGATCACGAACGCCCATGTCGCGTTTGCGCAACCGGCAACATGCTGAGGAGGAAGATGCTGCTGCTTTGAAGTTGGGAACAGGTATTGTCTCTCTCAAACCTTCTATTGTTCTGGAACTGATGGTGGATATAGAGTTCAACAATGCCGGGTGCTTGCTGATATCAGAGGTCAAATATCTGCTGGAGAACCGAGACAAGGATCCTCCAGACACCGCGTCAGTTCTTTGCCGGTCGTCCATTCACAGTGATTGAAGCTGGTTCGACTTTTCAGAGTCTACAACAAGACGTTGGAGTACGTAAAGACGTTTGCAAAGTTCAACACGACGGATTCTGCGAGTGCCGTTCGAGAGTATGACAACCCTCATCAGGATCCCGGTTATACAAATTTCTCACCGTTATCTGCGTTTCTAGGACTCTGAGGCGTGAACCCGCTCTAACGCAATTCGAAACGGCCCAAATTGCGAACCTGTGTCCCGCAGATGCAGAAGAAGCAAAGAGCATCATCCCCAGGTTCGTTCTCGTCCATGTCGAATCCTCAACTACTCCCTGATTCTGCTCTCGCAACAGTTTGGTGAAGATTGACGACGAGAAGCTGCAAACGTTGTTGGATGAAATTCAAACAATGAGAAAGTTTCAGTCGTAGCTGTTCCCACTGTCGTGGTATTTGTATTGCCTTATCCCCTGAATGTCATGAAAGGTCCATCATAATCTTGGCAGCTAACCTACCTGCTTGTTATCTTCGCCCCTTCAGACGGCGCCGACTGAGTGGTCTTTCACATTCTCAATCATCCATCTCCTCCCTCTGTTTCTTGTCGAACTTCTCTTCCTCCTCCTCCTCCTCCTCCGCGTCGAGTAACGGTAGGGATGGCACGGCGCCATCAATGTAGTCGGTGGAGTTGAACTGTTTCCTCTCCCTAAACGGGTTTGTCCTGCGCTCCCCCTTCCTGACCACGCTTTCGGGTGGTATTTTCCCCTTATGGTTAAGGTATAGAAGATCTTGACCTGTGTAAGCATCGATGGTATGAATCCATGCGTCAAAACTGTGAGGGCATAAATTGTATGAGTGACATCCAAAGAGGGGATCTTGATGAGCGGGTTGTCTCACACAGCTTGTCCATCCTCGATAGCTCTCATCCGCGAATAAATGTATTCATCTTTGAACTTCTCGATGAGTTCTCGATGAACTTCGAAATCGATAGGCTGTCGATGTTCTGGGTCGTTGGGATCCTGAATTCGTTCATTGGTGGCTGTGATCTTTTTGTTGTAGGCCTCGAAGACCGGGTATTCGAGGAGGAGACCAAGTGCGGGCATTTTGGGGATCATCACCCCTCTGAGGCCATAGATCTGATATCAAACGTAGGAGGAATATTAATGCAGGTAACTGGCAGATCTTTAGTTACCTCGTCAATGACATTGGGTGGCGTTCCAGTTCGTACTAAGAGTACGAGGATAGACATCATCTTTCGCTGAATAAAAAAAGGAGGCCGTTCTCTTCGTGTGAGCGTCATATACCGTGTATTGGGAACGAGATGACACAACACGCACAATCTTCAGGGATGAAGGCAATTAGAGTATTAGGAATACCGCCGATTCAATATTGGATACTAAATACCTGGTGCAGCATGAAACTCTGGCCATGTAGGAGAATGCTGATCCACTCTGTCCCCCCGTGAACCACGGGATCTACCACTTGGATACTTTTCATATGTCGTTGGTTGCTCCTGTCTTTGGGGTCCTTGTTGACTGTGAAATTGTGGAAATTGTGTGTACCCTCAAAACGCTTGACAACGGCTCTCAAGGCATCGAATTCCGTCGCACCGATTCGCCAGGCTCGTTTGTGTTGCAATTCCTCCAGCCGGGCAGCAGGCTCTATCTGGTCGGGAATTGCGCCATTGTCTTCTCCGCTCGTTTGTTCGAGGAAGTCCCAGAATGGGTGAGCGGGGGGGTCGCCATTTTGCCTGCGGAGAGAGTAGAAGAGACCCGTCCCCGGTCTTGGAGGAATGAGGAGATATGTGGGGAAGAAGTAGGTGTATTTTCTACTGTCACAGCTCCTGTTTATGTCGTAAGCCATCTTTTGGCGTATTCTCGATTTATGATCGATTAGTTACTTACGACCTGGAGTTGAAAGAATTTTGAACGCGCAGCTGTGAAAATTAGGTCGACGGAGGTGCGCAGAGAGAACGCGATTGAGACACACGAACGATGTTCCATACGCGGATTTCTGGGGGGAGGTTATTATTGACAGTCGTGACGAGGTCATCGACACCGGGAGGTGAGGTTATAAGTTTCATGTTTACGATGTTACCGGCAGCGTGGACCCCGGCGTCTGTCCTTGCTGCTCTCGCAAGGGACACTTTTACAGGGTCATCGGCATTGTCTTGCGACACTGCCCCGGATTTTACGAAAGCTTCGAAAAGGACACCTTCGATGGTCTTCACGTCGGGTTGACTTATCTCCGCGAATTAGCTGACAAAGGAGCAGAACCAAACTCGTGCTTACATTTGCATCCCTGCGTAGTTGGTTCCCGAAAAGCCTATAAGTACTGCAGACTGCTTTTTGGGCATACGAGGCGTTTTGGGGCGGTCGGCGTGATCCTCAACCCGGGGACGAGTGCCCCGACGTCTCCCTTTGTTCTTTTCACTCTGTTTACCTTTCTGCAACTCCCGTGTTGTTTCTGATGTCCCGGAGGGACCAGAGACGTGGGACCCCTTATACGGGCCGTTATCAGAGTTTTCTTCGTTATCGATTCTAGCGCGCTTGGGTTCAGGCGGAGTGATTCCATCTCCTTCCAACAGGCGCTTAGCCACGCCTGTGTCGTCTGCGCCGTTAGGATGGACATCCTGGTCCATTTCGTCGGGAAAAACCACGTCCATAAGCTTTTTGAGAGAACGAGAGATAAGCATGGAAATGATTCGGTCCCTGTGGGAACACATACTGGGCTGTGAAGTGTGCCGTGATTAGGATAACGAAGAGAAGAAAGGGATTGGCAAACAGATGCAAATACATTCACTCGACCTCTCGTTCTACGAGATAACTACCTGGGGAGAGATGACTACCGACTTTATCTGCGCCGACGCGGTGTGGGGCTCGTGGTGGTTTAGGTAAAGACGGAGGAAGTTACCCGGGTCTAGTATCCCCCCCTCGACAAGTCGTTCCACTGGACTCGAGTCAGTCCTGACTTTCTCCGTCTCCTCCACCGACCAAAATATAAACATCTCCTTCCTCTGTCTGCATCCCGTTGCTTTCCCCCAATCTCCCACAATCACCATGAAGATCACCCAAAAGATCGAGCAGGCAAAGAAAGAAAAGAGGACATGGTGGTCCTTCGAGTACTTTCCTCCAAGAACCGCTCAGGTGCGTTGGTTCAGAAGTCGTGTTCCGCATCTCCTCCCAACGGTTCTAAACAGGGTCTACAAAACCTTGTCGAACGTATCGAGCGTATGCGACTCCTAGGTCCAGAGTTTATTGACATCACATGGTGTGTTATTCCCCGCCTGGTATATATGCGCACAGAGCCTGTATTCACACCTTCCAAGGCATTCCGGAGGACGTACTTCCGAACTCACAACAGAGATGGTCAAGTTTTGCCAGGGGACAATTGGTCTCGAGACATGCATGCATCTGACATGTACCAACATGCAGCCAGAAAAGATTGATATAGCCCTTGCGGTGCGTCCTTACTACGTTCTATCGTCTCTCGGAAAATAATATGCGATTCTCTTGGTCTAGGCCGCTAAAGAGCACGGATGCCGCAATGTTCTGGCCCTTCGAGGGGACCCTCCAGCCGGGAAAGAGGTCTGGGAGGCGGTTGAAGGAGGCTTTGTCCACGGGATCGACCTCGTTCGACACATCCAAAAGCACTACGACGACTACTTCGATATAGCTGTTCCCGGCTTTCCAGAACACATCCTCCTCCCCCCAGAGCAATTCCAGATGGAATTAGGACACCTCAAGGCAAAAATCGACCTCGGTTGCTCTTGGATCTTCACCCAGATGTTCTTTGACGTGGACCTTTTCATCCGTTGGGTGAGGGCTATTCGAGGGGCAGGCATCACAGTCCCGATCGTCCCAGGCGTCATGCCCATCCAAAACTGGAATGGTTTCCAAAAGGCTACAAGGATGGCAAATACTGTCATCCCACGACACTTTCTGGACGTCCTGGAACCTGTCAAGAACAACGACGAGGAAGTGCGGAGGCTTGGCGTTAAGCTTGTGGCCGACATGTGCCGGACAATCTTGGACTCCGACATGGATATCCACGGCATCCATATATATACCATGAACCTTGAAAAGGGGACCAGGATGCTTTTGGAGGAGTTGAACCTCGTTCCTAGGATTGAGTCCATCAAGCCGCTGCCATGGAGACAGGTCAGCCGGTTCAGAGCCAGCGGATTCGTGCCTCTTAGCTGACTGTTCTCCTTTCAGTGCTTAACACCAAGCCGTCGGAACGAGACCATCCGACCGATCTTCTGGGCAAACCGCACTAAATCGTACATCGCGAGAACAGAAAACTGGGATGAGTACCCGAACGGTCGATTCGGTGACGCTCGGAGTCCTGCGTACGGTGAGATAGACGGTTATGGTGTTTCACTGAAACAAGCGGTGCGCATACAAAGCAACCTCTCACCGACACCCCGTTGATGTTTTCCTGTAGAGAGAGGACGCCCTGAAAACTTGGGGGTCCCCCGCGGACTTCGATACATTCAAGGCCGTCTTCCGCGATTTCTGTCTCGGAAAGGTACCCTCACTTCCATGGTCAGAACAAGGACCGTCTACGGAGATGAAAATCATCGCGGAGAAGCTGGCCCAGATCAATGACCTTGGTTTCTTGACGATCAACTCGCAGCCTGCTGTCAACGGTGTGCCAAGTGATGATAAAGTCTTTGGATGGGGTCCAAGTAACGGATTTGTCTACCAGAAGGTAAATTGTTTAGTGATCACTCGCCTTCGTAGCTGATTTCTTTCTAGGCGTACCTAGAGTTCTTTGTTTCACCTGAGCTATTGAACGTCCTCCTCCCTCACATCGAGCAGGATGTCAACATCACCTACTACGTCATTAACAAAGCCGGCGACCTCCGTACGAATACCCACTCCGAAGGTCCAAATGCCGTGACGTGGGGTGTTTTCCCCGGGAAGGAGATCGTGCAACCCACAATCGTCGAAGCGATCAGCTTCATGGCATGGAAGGATGAGGCATACGAACTCGGTCAACAGTGGGCGAACTTCTACGACTCGGGATCTCCGGCTCTAGACTTCGTTAAGTCATTTTTCGACACTTCGTTCCTCGTGAACGTCGTTCACAACGATTTCCAACAACCGGGTGCAATTTTTGAACCGTTCATCAAGGCTGCCGCGGATCATACTGCCCAAAGGCATGTTCAAAACGGGCGTGCAAACGGGGATGCAGTCATCTCTAACGATCGTGCCCAATAATCCGCCCCCTGTTATCTTCCCCACCTACCTTTTATAGCAGACGGTTTTCGAGTTCAATCCCGTTGTGATATCTCCCTCCAATCACCAGCAATCACCATACATCCAATTGCGCTAGATTGCGTAATTGTCTCATCCTTTCTATTCTATCGTTCTCTAGTGTTTAATTTCGTCTTCGTGATATCGAAAAATCTTTTACCCTCGTTATCATGTCTCAGCAAAATATTCATCCTCGGCCGTCTAGAATCTGGTAAACGACAGGATACTTAATATAAAACTTTTACATAGCGTTAAACCCGGGGGCCTGCCAAGCTCTGAACGATCAATGCTTCACACCTCCTGTAAGGTTCGACGAGGTCCTCGTATACGTTGACCGCTCCCAGTCTTGGTTTAGCGACGAGTCTGACCGTCTCAGGGTCACTAGATATCATCTGCTCAAATGTGCCTTCACCCCTGTTACGCCCCTTCCACCAAGCATATCTCGCAAGCTGCGCACCTCCGATGGCCGCGGCCTCTTTCCCACCAGTTGCAACATAGACCTTCATCCCAAACACGTCCGCTGCTAGCTGAAGAATTGTTTGGTTTGTCGACGAACCACCGGTTATAATCAACCTATGAAGCGGCTGTGAGCCTTCAGGAAGGAGGTCTTGGATTCGAGCTTTAATCGACAGGAGTTGCGACTCGAGGATGGCCCGTGGGTGTGCATCATCAGGGATGATCCTTTTGGATACTGGGGCAATCGGGTCGGAAATATCATAGAAGAATTCACCCTCCACATTGGGAGGAATGATCTCGGGTAATGAGAAGTAGAAACCCAGGGTGTTGTTGTTGCCAGGTTTAGAAGCCTCGACGAGTTCGTTGTACTTGTCCCAGCTTGACTGTGCGTACTGTTCCATTACTTTCTCCCTGGCAAGGGCACCGTTCTTATAGCATAGCATCGCGATCAGGGCCCCCACTTCCGTCGGATGAGAGAGAAGATGAGAAGTCGTGAATCTCTTCGGAGGCTTTGCTGATGGAGGAATGGAGAGGAGAAAGGTGGTCGAGGTCCCAAGCGATAGTATTGCGTCCCCTGGCGTAGATAGAGCGATTGTACTGGCGGGGTTATCTCCGGTAAAGGGCGCAACGATACAACCTGTGGCCAACCAAATTGAGCGGTTAGACAAAAAGTAAACTGGGATTAAATGTATATACCGGGCTGGAAACCCCATCTCCGAGTCCAATAGGGATGGACATTGCCGAGAGTCATACCGCCTTCAACGGGTTCCCCTTTGAGCTTCCTGCGGAGCTCCTTGCCACCAGCAATCTCGAGCATGGAGTCTACCCACTTGTGCGAGAGGACATCCATCAGGTTCATACCGCTTGCATCGGATACATCGATCGGCGCGATCCAACCAAGGAACAGGGAAGCGATGAACGAGGAAACGAGGGATATTCCGGCGGTGTTTCCGTACGGTGTGGGGTATACACGTCGGATCTGATGCGTAGACCAGTTAATCAGCAACGCGGGAACCATAAAACGCACCGACCTTCTTGATCTGTGGGCCAGTAAACCTCTCATAGCCGCGGCTTCCGGTTATGTCTGCCAGAGCTTGTGCGCCTCCGATGACCGCTTCCAATTCTCTGCACTCCCGAGTTGTAGAAGAGTCCTGCCACACGGGGGAGTCCTGAATGGAGAAAGCGCTTGGAACCAATTGGTCCATGAGAGATTTCTCGGGATTGAGTGTCGCCAACAACTCCTCAGCCGAGTTGGACCAATAGATGGATCCGTGTTGCTGAAATCATTTGTCAGTGGTTTCACCTGAACCAGTATAACTGGGGGCACACCTGACCGGCACCAGATATCGCTACAACCCTCGACATATCGACTCCGGAGGCCTGAGCCCGCTCCATAAGAAGGTCGAGAGCGTGCACCCACATTGCGACGGGGGAGGTGACTTCGCCTGGCCCTGGTCCAATAATCACCCCATTCACGGTTCCGTATTGTGGGAGATCCTTGGTAAAGTTCACCGCGGATTCGTGGACCACAGTCGTGTCCTCGGCGATGATTATTGCTTTGAACTGCTGGGTCGACAGATCAAGACCGAGAAACAGGGGGGAGGGCTTCGCGCTGGACATGACAGGGTGGATAGTGTGCGACCAGAGGAATAGATGGGTGTCTATGTCTATGTTCGTCACCAGTAAGTTATCGGTTTGCCCCGCAGTTTGACCGGACCGTATCGCACATTATCGGAGAGACGGCGCGGATCAATTGCTGATCTCCGACTCGACTCCTCTCTCAGGCTGGTGTGCAGCTTTTGACAGGCCAAGCGAGCAGAAAAATGGCAAGCCCACAGAACAAGGAGGTGAGGCTACTCGACGGGGGGTCGTGCTTCGGGCTCGTTGAGGAGCCGACGTGACAGTGACTCACTGTTGCGGGTGGGGAGCATAAGGAAACCAATCCCGGTTGAACATCAACTATCACCAACACATCCTACACCCAGCCCACGACCACACCGCTCTTTTTAACTACATGTCCAACTCATCTCTATCATCTTTCTTTTCTGCTTCTCCTGGGATTCGAGACTCGATGACAAGTTTCTCCGGTGACTCGCTGATTGCTGGAAGCTCTGTCAACTCATCTGGTTCTTCCGCCTCTGACACGATCCGAAACTCGGCCACCACAACTCCTACTTCATCTCTTGGCTCGATGTCTGGAATACTTCTAAGCTCATCAATACCTTCTGGCCTGTCTAACCTGCTGTCCGTCTCTTTGAGTCTCAGTACGATCGGGTCCCGCCAGAGCAGAGATTCAATCGTTGTGGTTCCCCCCTGTCCTGCCAAAACTAGCACTACGAGGGTACAAACTTTGGTCGACCTCGAGAACTCCCCTTTCGTCCGACGGAGGAAGGTCACCGTAATTCTTTCCGATGAACACGAGCCGAAACCTGTCATAACAACTCCCACCCCCGCTCGTCTTCGTTCCCTCATGAAAGAAAAGCTGTATATTGGTGGCTGGATTGTGAGCTTTGTCCCTGGTAACTTAATTGCTTTGACACCAATTTACTCCAGAATAATGTGGATGGAAGGTACACCTCCGAGCACATTCCTTGGGAGTTTGAAGAAGACGTGTTCGTGCCGATGCCGTGGATTCCCGAGGGCTCCCTTATTTCCAAAAACAGGTTCTACGAAGTCAGACGAGAGCAACGGCCGAAGTCCTATTCACCCCCGCCAACTCCACCCGTCGACCACGATGTCCCGCCCCTCGACGCGCTACCGTTTCCTGCTATCGTCCCCTCATCCGCCGAGGGACCCACTTTGAAGAGAGCGGTGTCTTTTCATCCTGGAGGTTCGCAAAGACTACGGCGAGAAGCATTGGTCATAGACGGGAAAGTTACTATAGACGCAGGATTCAAGTTAAGGTCGCATTCGTGCGAATCCATTGTTCTCAGCTCTTGTGAGCCGAATAACATGGATCCTCTTTCCCGACAGTTGGATACTGGACACCAGAGCGGCCTCGAGCGACTCAAGAACTCCATGTTGAGGTTGATGAAGGCCCAATCACAAAGGCGATGTTCTACAGCGGTAAAAGAGGGGAAACACTCGGAGCTGTCCCCTCCCACCGCGGCCCCGAACAAGAAACCCTCCCCGGGCCATGAACTTTTAGCTGTGCGGAGAGGTCTATCAGTCCCTTCCACACTGAAATTAGAGTCCCAACACCTCGTTCCCCGCGTCTCCCCTTATCGTTCGGACATTCCAGTTCATGGATTCCCATCAGTTGCTACACCACTATCCGAGACCACTAGATTTTTGCCCACTCCTGCGGCCGATAAACGCAAATCCATTGACATCAAGGATATGTGCACCAACCTCCGTTACCTCGTATCACCTGTCATCTCGAAGTCTGCCGGCGAGGAAATTGTGTCATCTCACAATTGCTACCCAACCACAGCCCCAATGGACGCTTCGGACGGTGCAGTGAACGGGACCCCTAAGGCTCCTGTTGAGGACTGGAACTTTGCCTCGGAGCTGGAAGGTGTTTACGGTGATGACCCCTTTTCATATTTCGATACGCAGGAAAGGATGCCATCGTTTATCCGGCCACTTTCCGTAATCCTGGATCTTGTGGCTGAGAATACGGAAGTACGGCGATCTTCTAGCTCGTCAGCAACCTCGATTTCAACGTTTCCTGAGCCACCTACCGATAACCCAACTGTCCCTCCCATCCCCTATATCACGATTTCTGAGGGTGGACCTGTAGCAGAATATTCGTCGGCCGAAACTCGATTGTCATTTTCATCCTCGACCACCGCTTCTGACGAAAACCTCATGGATTCTGGAGACGGCGACGAGATGCACACTCATACCATTGTCAGTTCTGCAGACACATCACCTAGATCTTCCGAAGACAAGGATGAGCCCCTCGCCATTCGTCGGCTTACTCTCCTCGCACGTTCCTCGACCCTGATTCCCAAAGTAGGGGATTTCTCCTCAACGGAGAACCTCCCGTCCAGCCCATCAAACTGTAGTATATCTCTAGCCCAAGAAACACTCAAGCCAGTCACAAAGATTGTAAGGTTCGCTTCCGAAACCGACGAACATCTTTACCCCACAGTCCCCGGGATCGTTTATTCGCCATCCACTCGCCAACGTCCTCGTAGCTCGAGTGTCCCTCCACCCCAGAAAGGTTCTCTTAGAAACCAGACCTTCCTCCGACAAGACGAATGCAGGGATGGGCGGCTCTCAAGATCCCAGCCAATAACTTTCCCTTCGAGAATCCCCAAGAAGCGCACATTTACGAAGATCGGTCTGCCCAGCCGCCATATAACCACTGATCAAAGAGATACAGAAGCTCAGGTACTCGATGGAAGGGATCCGTTGACGCCAACGGGGTTGGAAAACGAGAACGAGGCTAGGAAACAACCATCGTCACGGATACCTGTCCCCGGCATAAAAACACCTCCCGCTCTGCGTGGGAACGTGCACGACGAGAAGCGAGGGACTGGTCACAATAGTAGGCTCTACGTCTCCCTGAAGCAGCCCAGTCGGACACCCACACCGCAATCCGCTTCGCTTCAGCAGAAGACCCAGTTAGCCACGAGTTGGTCCACGACTTTGAGGCAGTATGTCAAGGGCGGCGGTCCAAAGGGGCAGGTTTCGCATCCACCACCTCTCAAGTTTCTACCAGTCTCTCCTGTTAGAACGAAGGACGATAGGAAATCATCGCTGCCGGTCAAGAAGGCTTCGTTCTTTCGCGACGGTGGAGACAACGATGCGGAGGACAGCGCCGTCGGCTCGATGGACAAGACGGGTGGAATCAGTTATATCGCTCCCCCCAAGGTCAGGGCGCCGTCTCAGTTGCGGGGAAGAGCCAGGGGCGAGAGGAAGGGGGTCTCGACTGCGGGAGCGAAAACACTGAGACCTACACAAATTAGAAATCTCATAGATCGATTAACAGCGTAGGTGGTTCGCGTGGGGTAGGCCAGTAGCAGCATACACACTTTTGCATCCGATGCGCGTGGCGGATGAGAAAACGTTTCCTAAACGGGATGGCAACTCCGGCGCCAGAATAACCAGGGCAGCTACGTCCGTCTTCATACCTCGCACCCGTCGTCGATGGCGAGCACAGAGCTCCGGCCGAACCTGCTGGAATGGACGGAATCTGATGTTCATTCTTGGCTCTCTTCAATTGGGTTTCCTCAATACGAAGCACAAATACGAGGTGGTCGTCCACCTACTCTATTGTTTTCCTTCCACCCCACTGACCGTCCCGTCTCTCATCAGAGAATAATATCACGGGCGATGTTCTCGTTGTTCTCGACGCCGATTCGCTCAGGGAGATTGGTATTCCGACGGTCGGTCAACGGCTTTCGATTCTCAAGCACATCTATCACGCCAAACTCGCCCACAATATCCCCGTCGAACCGGACCATTATATTCCCCCCTGTATGTCGTCAAGCGCCAAAAGCCTGCATCCCAAGACTTATGGTCACTTTTTACAGCGGAGGCGGACGACAAACCAGATGGCCTGAACGTAGATAAACTCTACCAGATTGTGAAGGAACAAGGTGCGGTTGTCATAGCTTATTTCCAACATCAACTCCTACAGCTTACGAATTTATGATGGCCCCTATTCATAGCCATTCGACTGCGCAGCCTGGAGTTTGAGAACCGTCGTTTGAGTGAGGACGTCCGCAGTTATGTGGAGGATGTCAACAGCGTTCGCGCGTCATGGTCGCGAATGGTGCGTTATTGTTGGTGGACCTGGGACTAATCGTTGACGTATTTGTGGTCCAGAGTTCTGACGAGCCTAGCCCCTTGCAACGGCAGGCATCGTTCAATTGGAACTTCTCAAAATCTGGCCAGTCTCCCACCAAAACCAATAACGTTGAATCGCCCCACCCCTCGCCTCAACGCCTCGAACATGACCTTTCACGTAGCAATGGTCCCCCTTCTGCAACCCTCTCTCCGTCATCCTCTCAGATGCTGCATTCAAATGGGGAAGGCAACACCACTCCCAAGGCGTTTGGCCCTTCACCCAGCGGATCAAGCTCCCAATTGTCGGTAAATGGATCTGGCCACCCTTCCAAACCACACCCGCATCGACAGGAGAGCTCGGACAACTTAAAGAGCTTCAAAGTCAGCCTGGAAGATCCCGCCTGGAAGGTGCTACCTGCTGCCCTCAAAAAGTATAAGATCAACAACGACGATTGGCAGAATTACGCCATGTTTATTTGTTACGGATCAGCAGGTCAGCACCTCTATCCCTTGATTTGAGCCTTGATCAACCAACATGAGCAGGGAACCGCATCGAGAGGTGTTTGAGTTATGACGAGAAACCGCTTCTGCTCTTCCAGAAGCTAAAGGACGCGAAGAAGAACCCAGTCTTCATGTTGAAACACATAAAAGACATCCGTTCACCTATCGCCGTCGCTCAGCAGAAGCAGGCCGCTCGCAAAGCCTCCGAAACCCCATCTTCCAGCCAATCGCGCGGGAGCTCGGCCGGTGATAGACCTAGTTTGCGGCCACCATTACTGCAGGTACAGAGCGCTATACTCGGTCCAAATGGCCAACAACCAGGTCACTCTCAACCAGGTTTCCTCACTGGAGGCGGTGGCAGGTCGGGATGGCCCGAAGCCATGTCGCCCGCAGTCGATAACAAGGATAGACAAGAGGATTTGACGTCTTCTACGCTACCGTCTACCTCCACCACAGACCCGGGCACACACCACCAGGAAAGCAATGGTCCCACCGTGAATGTCAAAGAGCCAATGCCCTCTGGAACGGGCACCCTGTCGTATGCAGTAGCGATCTACCCATATATGGCTGAACAAGAAGACGAATTTGATGTCGTCGTGTACGTACCTCTATTTATGTTTCATGAGAGTGTATTTTCTGACGGTCGACCCGTTCACAGAGGAGATACTTTTGTTATCATCTCGCGGGCGAGGGGTTGGTGGGTGGTGCAGAGAGACCTTGAAGGTCGTGGTCTTGTCGAAACAGACCCTTCTAAGCAGGGCTGGGTACCTGCTGGATGTCTCCTCGAGACTAAAGTCCCTGTTTCGGTGGCAATTGAGGAAGCCTCCAACGCCACCCGTTCAAATGCCTCAGGTTCACCCGAACAGGTTTCCAGAACGCCGATCCTGCCGCTCAGCATCCTCTCGACGAGCTTCCCCGGTGTCGCGTTGATGGAGTACCGAAAGAAGGGAGATGAGGAGTTAGATCTCCAGAAAGATGACGCGTTGAGGGTGTTCAAGAGATACAATCACTGGTCTTATGTGAGTTGAGGGAGGGATCTCTCCGATCCGTATATGACACTGAATCATCATCGTTCTCCAGGCTGTTAAAGAGGATACCGGAGATCGCGGTTGGGTTCCTGTGCGTGTTTCTCCTTTACCCCTTGTTATGGGCTGAACTTACCTCCATTTCCAGTCGTGGTTCATCGGCAAGGTGCCTACGGCGAATACTCCAGCCACACCTAACCCTTCAATGATGCCGCCCAACCTCTCTACACCTGTCACCATTGACGCAGAGGCAGGGAACGGGGGCGGAAATATTACTGGTGTACAAGTATCGCCCATGAGTTCTGCTTTCCCGCCCATGCAGAGCCGAACGACCGCTGTCGGTTGATCATCCGCGGTCCATTTTGGCTCTATCGTGGGGTGTGTTCACCTTCCACGGGTTACCGCTTATTCAGAGTTCTGTTTTTGTTGCGTATTTATTGTTTTCGTTCTAGTTTATAGTTTTGTATCTTTGTATGTGTATATCAAACGTACGTCTCCGTAATACCTTACAAATCTCTTCACGACAAGAGTTTGAAATCGGTGCCGGACGTGCGACTGGGTTGCAAGTTCTCTCGATTAGGCAAGGGTAGCTTGAGCATACTGCACATAATTATATACTACAAGAGCGTACTGGGTGGAGGTTTGGAGAATATTTGATACAATACCCCAAGGCTAGAAAATATTAAGCGCGAGGGCGGCGCGAATCACGATAATCAGGGGAGTAATCATCTTTGGAGGGATCGCGTTACAAATGCGCCTTCTGATAGGGTTACCTCGTACCTCTGTCATAAGCTCGGTGGGCGCTGTGGTGGTTGTATCTGCCTCGTGAGTGGTCGCGATGGCGATGGTGGTAGCGGTGTCGGTGAGGGAGTTCTGTAGGGTTTGGGCGATGGGGGTACGAAGCTGTAGGAGGGTCAATCTGCCACGAGGCCTGGGGGATTCCGTTGATGGTGTGGGTTTCGCGGCCGTCTGGATGGGTGGTTGTTGTGTGTACGTTACCCTTGGGGATTGATGATCAGCGGTCAAAATCACTGAAGCTAAGAGGGTGTACGCACTAGAGAATCTACACGCTCGTGAACACTGGTCGTGAGGCCGTTGATAGTCGAGGTGGATCGAGACTCAGATATCCACTGACCGCCACCTGCTCCTTGACGGTTTGAGAACGGTGAGGGGGCGGAGGAAAAGTATGAAGCCGATCGCCCTTCATTTCCAGCACCCTGAGGTTGAAAGAAGGCTCCATCTATCATCGGGGGGTGCATCATGAACGGGTCGTGAGCGAACATATCAAAGGGGCCGGTTCCCATTCCAATGCCAGGGTTGAATGGTCTGAGTGGTCTGAAAGGATCCAGAGGGAACGAGAATCCAGGAGGAGCGAAGAATGGGTCTGGGAAAGTTCGAAATCGACCGAACGGGAAGGGATCGTGGAAGGGATTTTCATGACCAAAAATCGAGTTGAAGAGTTCAAACGGGTCGGTAAAAGTGAAGATACCGGAGTGGAGTGGATGGCTTCTGGCGTTGGTCTGGGTGTGGCGGGGTGGATGTTCGGTCGGGGGTGGCCAGATACCATGGCGGTCGTAAGATTGGCGTTTTTGAGGGTCAATCAAGACCTCATAGGCGTTGTTGAGCTAACGGTAGTTTAGTCCATGTTCCATTGCATGGGTGAGGTGAGATGGTACTCACCTGACGAAAGCTCTCCTCTGCCTGAGCCTTGTTTGCGGCCGGGGCGCGATCAGGGTGCGTTTGAAGTGCCCGTTTCTTGTATGCTTTCCGGACTGAAACAAGCTTATGAGAAGGAGAAACGGTAAGACGAGAGCAGGAACATACTCTGTTCATGTGTTGCATCCGGTTGGATCTCCAGGATCTCATACAGGTTGGTGGACATGATGGGGGTAATCGTCACAAGACAGGCGGTCACTGTCACGTTCTGAAGGTCCACCGGCCTGTTACCCGGAGTCAGTAGCTACTAGACCTGCACTCTACGTCGGAAGTTAGACCAGCCGTATCGCTCGAAATCCCCAGCTCCATCGGGAAGGGGGCGGAACTTAGTCCGAGCGGTGAGGCTGATCGGGCATCGGTGTCGTCGAGGGCCATCAGGAAGACCGACCCGACCGATCCCGCCGGTCTTCAGACCGACACTACGAGTTCTCCTTGAACGTTCTCATAGCCCATCCGAATATTGTGGCGAAAGCACATGTTTCTCGGGCCTTTCCTGCTGTACATTTTGTCTTTGGACGGCTGGGCAACGGAATCAAGCACTTTCTTTATCCCTGGCATTCTCTGACCTAACAATCCTCTTCTTCGTCATGGGCCAAGAGTTCCGCTCATCTGTGTCACAGAAGCACCCACCCCAGTCACATACCTACGTGGGAGATCTCCAACACGTAGTTGACATGCAGTCTACGAAAACCGTAGAACACCTCGCAGAAACCGTCCGAGACTACATCAGGTCGCGTCCCGACATTAAGTCCTGGGGTGATAATATTGACGATATTGATTTCGTAGTGCACGAGGTAAGGCGAGGACAGACCCCTATTGAACCGTATTAGCCGTGGCTTTGTGTGGCCAGCCGTCCCCGGCCCTGCTGAGACCGACGAAACGGGGACGGTGGAGATGGCCAACCGCGGCGAGCTGAACGAAGGGGATGCCCTTGCATCTACTGCGATCTTGGATAATTTGCCAGAGCTAATTTCTGTCTTCGGTGCGTTGCTTCAGTCACCCTTGAAAGAATTCGCTCACTTGGTTTGTGGAAAGCTTGTCGTTTCGTGCCAGTTTCAAACGACTGATTCGTCCCGCGAGTGTCTCGGGGTAGGGTAACCGAGCTCTCCGTACAGAACGTGGGTGTTATCAAGGAAGCCGCTTGGGACCGTGTCAAGGTCCGCCTCGGCTCGACTTTGGAGGCCGACGTCCATGTGTGGGAGGTGCGACCAGTTTTGGTTCCTGTCTAGACGACCTTTGACTCGTGTAGCCGCAAGAATCCTTCGAGTTTAATGACAACCCGATTGCGCGGTCCAGGAAAGAGCTCTGCGACCGCATCGACAAGGAATGCGTGGACAGTTGTTATGAGTGTCGATCCGATCATGCGTTGGGGGACATAACACATAGGGAGCATCTTATCATCACATTCGGTGGGTCTACCTTTTTTTCCTCCGGCCCGTCATAGGAATTATTGAGGCTGCCAGGCCCTGCGGTTTAAGCTCACCCCGTTATACAGAAGTAGAACGGTGGGATATCGTACTCCATCACCTCTGGGTATCTACAGGAATCGACAGTGCCTTGCTTCGATCCCGAATCCGCTGCAGAATGCTTCTACCAAACTGTCTGGCCTCGGACTAGGCACCGAATACTCCGTCTAACTCGTGTTACGAACAACGGGGGGCACATTTCCCTCAAACCTCGTCCGCATCAAAACGCATACCACGACGAACACATCTGGTCGGGTCCGTTTTGGGAAAGTTCAAGATCTAGATTGATACATCCCATTTCGTGTGCACCACACCAACCACAACTCCCACAGCTGCTCAGGTAAGTGGGGGAACTGTCGGCGTCTCTGGTCCGGGAGTCGAGTACTAGAGGACATTGCAACTGAGTACGCCCACTGTACAACCGCAATGGATCTTTGTGTGTCTTGCGGAAAAAGGCACAGAGGTGTATTCATCGACGAACTCCAGATTTCCTCTGGTCGACGTGGTATCGTTTACAGGATGGTACCAATCGGTGTCCCAGGCTAGCCTTATAAGTCCCAACGCGAGTGCGCAGAGTCCCAAAGCTCGCGCGAACCATCGGTCGGTACCCGCAGGACGCGCTTCTCCAGCTAGTTCTACAGACCGAGATATTCTGCCGCCCCGGCCGCCATTGGGGCCCACGCCCGAGGAAGGGGAAGAAAAATTGGATGACGAAGAGGGGGAAACATCGAAGCGACCGATGCGTACGGGTCGGAGGAGCGAGGGTACTATGAATAGGTCATTCAAGTTCCCTCCTGACCCAATACCCTCTGAGACAGCTCCCCCGGTCCCGAATATGCCCAAGGATCTACCCGTAGCTGCTCGGAAGCCGAAGCCCATCGTCGAAGATAAACGGGCGAGAAAGAGCAATGGGAGCAATGAGGTGGCCATGGTCGCGCCATCGAGCATGGAGGTTCCCCACCCCCGCCGACTGAGAATGGAGGAACAACCTCGAGCGTCTCTGATTTGGACGACGTCGGTGAGACGAAGGAAATCTTGCTTCACTAGTTACCGAACATCTAGATGTGTCTATATTCATGAACATTGCGTACGAAGACAGACCAGTCACCGCGACAGAGATTAGAATCGACATTCTGTATGAATGGTAATTGCGGCTCTATTCACAATGGTGAGGGACCTTCCAATGAGAATACCTCCCTTACAACATCTGCCACACGCTGGAAATCAAATCGCGGTTCGACACCAGTGTGTTGCGGGGGACCGAACACATCATCTGAGGACCACCCCGGTCGTACCGGTGCATCCAGCAGCTGCATCCTGGCCAAGTATGCAGACGTAGAAGACATTCCAGGAGTCCGGCTCATTCTGGACGTGAAACGTGGGTCACGTATGTCAGACCCAGATAGCAGTATCTCTCTCGCTCTCATCAACTTGATCACCGTCGACAACCCCAATCTCTCCCCTTCCTCCTCCGATAGCGAATCTTGGCGTTGACAGAGCTCTTGATATGCCCCGCTTAACCACTGAGGGATATTGTGCCGGACGGCCAGGACGATGCGTTCGATTGGGTCTACCCGGGATTGGATCGCTTCGAGTTCGCGGATCGAGCGAGCGCGAATCTTATCGCAGATGAACCGGGTCGAGAAGGAGAGTAGGGAGACCCAAGATTCCAACGTGAAGGTGTGTTCGTCATGCATCCTGTGTCAGTGTTGAGATCAGTGAAATGCCTTGTGGATTCCGCCAGTCGAGCGCAGATGCATACCCAAAATATACAAAATTGAGAAAGCTCTCCATTTCCTGCTTCGTCACCCCCGGGATTTCGATCGGTAAGGAATCAGATTTCCCCTCGAGTGCCCCCGATGATCCAGTTTCCCCAGTAGTGGGCAAGGAGAACATGTCCGCGAAGATCTGGGACTCTCTCGTGAAGTAGTATCGGTGGACACGAAACAACGTGTCATCCGCCTATGAACCATTGAACCATTGATGACGGTTGACACAAACCAATCAGTTACCCGAGTGGTTGAATGGGATGAGACTTACGAGGAGGACAACAGATCCGTCGTCGAAGTAATATTCTTCATGTTGTTTGGGCATCACTGCTACCAAGTGGGGTAGTTGGGGTGTCAGATGCAAACGTTTGAACGACGGACAGAGTAGGATGTGGGATTAGACTGGAAAGGATCAAACTTGTTCACATCGGAAAAAGCTCGTGACAGCGATACGCGTTGTAACGCCGCGGAACGTTTTACCCACGTTGTACTGCGCTACGTCGTCGTCACTACAAAGTAGACTAGCTGGCCACTCGCGAACTGCCGGGCAATGCTTTATCCGAGCTTGCCGGGCAAAATTTATGTGACGAAGTTCGACTTTTTAGTTACAGCGTTTCCCGAAAACTTTGTCCCTCTCGAGATTTTTTTTTTCCTTATGATCGATCGGTGCGTAGTTAGCCGACGGCAGAACTTGGCGTGACGTTTCGGTAGCAGAAAGAACCACCCATCCCCCCTCGCTACCATGGTCTTTCGAAAGATCAGCGCAGACATGAAGGAGAGAGCGCTATCTCTCTACTTCCAAGGGTACCTCCCAAAGGAGCTCTGCGGCATCTTTTGTTGAAACTTTATGTGTCAAGCTCGGAGTCGAACACGCGACTCCCAGAACTGGTATTGGTTGACGCTGTATAGCCGTCCCGAACCGGTGCTCCATGTTCTGGAGTTACGATATCACGATGTGTAATCGGCCCGGACTATAGACTGCGCACTTTGATCATTAGGATCAAACACGACCAAACATGGTCTGTGCGCACCATCATATTAGTATATATACCTGTCCTTAGACGACCTAATATGATATCGCTTCTTGTTCTCTCCCCACTATTGTCAGGGCCACTCTTCACCCTAAGCTCTACTGCGCCAAAGGTGGAGTCAACTGGGGCCACTATCAACCCAGAGACAAACCACAACCACAACAGCTTTTAGTGGTCGCTTCTTCCGGTAGGTGTTCCTGCTGCACAACTGGGTTAACCAGATAGGACAATCATGAGCCTTTTCTATAGGATGTGAGCCTCAAACCGAGGGCTTATCACGAAGAGCGACGGTCTTGACTCTGCCGAAGAGTGAAGGGTAAACGTCGATTAAGTGATAGAACTGAGTGGAGGAGAGCAAGAGGGGGCTGGGGTTTCTTCCGAAGGAAACTACTCACTTGTCCGTAACAACGCAGTAGGGTTGAGAAGGGGAGAGGATTTCCTGGAATTGCAAAGCTAAGGAGACACCAGCCACAATGTATCTACCTATATAGGAAGAGTGGTCGTGACAGTGACAGATGTAACCGGAACAATGCGGAACCAGTGTGAGGGAGAGAAAGGAGAGAAAGAATAGAAAGGAATGAGTGTGTGGGAACTATCAAAACCAAAAAGGGTAACAAGTACCAAAAACGGAAAGATAGTGGTCGGGGTGGATAAATGAATGATCCGAGTGAAACAGGGGGTAATGATCAATGATGCTGATGAATGTGAAACGTGTAAGGGGAATGAATGTGAAGGGGCATCAAAGATAAGTCCAAAACATGTCCGAGAGAGTCCAGAATGAAAGTCCAGATCGTGAGGTCATAAACGTGTCATGATGATGCAATGATGACGAATGAATGAAGTCATTGGTGACGATGGTGGAGTAGACTGATGTCATGGTGACGTCGAAGTTCTAGGCAGGAGAATCAAAGTGGGCGGCAAGATAAGACATGGGCGGTGATGCGCTCGGGCGAGCGGTGTTGCGAGATGTGGGCGGTGATGGGGAATAGAGTGAGCCCTTGATGGTGGGAATAAAGGTCGGACCGAAGGTAGCGTCCAGGGGATAGTTGGAATGCATATAAGCAGGATGGATATGCGATCAATCCCCATCAAACCTTTCTACCATCTCACCAACCGCATCAACACTTTACCTCTTATGTCTATCCGCAATGCTGCCAGCACTGATAATACTGTCGGTTCTCGTGCCGTGTACGTCGCTCCCGACAATCGGGGAGAAATCACCCGTTGTGACAATCGAGGCCACACGCGGAGTCGGATCGATCCTAATGCCGCCTATCCCAGTCCCATCGAGGCTAGTATACTCCTGTTGTTCTCGAGTGGTCTGAAGGCTAACCTTTTTGAGCAGATCATGGGCCGGATGCGCTCCGGAGATGTCAATGACATCCTCGGAGAGTGTCACTACGATGATAGGCTCTGGGGTTACGCGATCAGGACCGCCGAGACATGGAGAACGAGCGATCGGGAACAATGGAGAGATCCTGTCCTAGCTTTGTTGTTTAGGATGGGATCGTTCAACTGGGAGGGCGAAGACAAGTTGATGAACCAGGCGAAGCAAGCTATTCGTTTGGGAACTGCTACCAGCGTTCGGATCTGGACGAGAGTCATGGAGATCCAGGAACGGGTAGGTCCAGCTGTTGTAGAACAATTAAGTTCTCAACTAACTGAACCCATAGCGAGATGCCTTGGAACGAGAGTGGCGTCAAAGTGTGACTGATGCCACTGCTGTCTTCGGTCGGATCGACAAGGATTTGTCCGCGTTAGGAGGTCGGGTTGGCCTTGATGAACACAGGTTGGAAGGTCACGAAGCGATGATCAAGAGCTTCGAAGATGACTACAGCAAGGTCTTGTTTCGAGTTCATGAGCTGGAGCAGGGACGGAGGGCTCAGCTGAACTTGATCGAGTCCTTGCAGACAGACGTCGCCTTCTATGAGT